>Ga0306925_10000111_pt1 | contig 45347 bp, 48 predicted proteins | sample flu12Cox44000176_FD_203755 | JGI IMG/M metagenome (GOLD analysis project Ga0306925, IMG submission 203755) | Lab enrichment of tropical soil microbial communities from Luquillo Experimental Forest, Puerto Rico - flux8day.12C.oxic.44.000.176 (v2)... | ecosystem: Environmental > Terrestrial >... | reverse complement strand
GGCGTTCAGCGCCTCGTCGAGTTTCTCGATGACGACCGGCTTGAACTCCATCTTATTGGCGCGGAAATAGTCGGCGAGGTTGAGCTCGGTCGTCGTGCCCGGCTGCACGCAGATCGTCGCACCATTCAATTCCTTGGCGCTTTTGACACCAAGCTTCTTGGGCACCATGAAGCCCTGGCCGTCATAGAACACGACCGGCGCGAAATTGAAGCCAAGTGCGGTGTCGCGCTGCAAGGTGTCGGTGGTGTTGTTCGACAGGAGATCGACTTCTCCCGACTGTAGCGCAGTGAACCTCTGTTGCGCAGTCAGGGGTACATATTTGACTTTGTCGGCAGCGCCGAAGATCGCCGCCGAGAGTGCCCGGCAGACATCGACATCGAAGCCGGCCCAGTGCCCCTGGCTGTCGGGCGCTGCAAAACCGGCAACACCGGTCGGCACACCACAACTGATTTGCCCGGCCGCCTTGACCTTATCGAGCGTCGGCCCGGCCTGTGCACCGGCCACCCAACCGAGCCCGATGCACAACGCAGCGAGCACGCCCACCCATCGCCTGATCGTCATCACCAGCTCCCTGCCCGCGCCCCGCAGGCTGATACGAACGTTTGATTACAGATCTAGCACAGTCGTATCGGCGCCAGCAACGCGGCCGCTCCCGTTTGTCGTCTCCGCCAGGCGGGACAATCCGGGCAATCGCAGCGGGTGCTCAGATGCGTTTAAGCTCCACACGCATCCCAAGATCGTCTTGCGCGGACTTGTTCCGCGCATCCACGTCTTTGTCTCGGGCAGCGAGGATGGCTGGGTCAAGGCCCGGCCAAGACGAAGCGGCCGGACGGAGCTGATCTCCCGTTTCGCTACCGCCACAAACTTTTGCTCGAACAGTCTTCTGCTTGCGGGGGAGCGGAAAAGTTCAGTTAACAGCGCTCCGCATATTGTCGATGATCCTTGAAGCGGCGGCGGCAGGATCGTCGCTTCTGATAATCGGGCGGCCGACGACGAGGTAATCCGCTCCGGCAGCAATCGCTTCGGCGGGGGTCCCGGCACGCTTGTGGTCGTCGAGTGCTGCACTCGGCGGGCGGATCGCGGGGGTGACGACCAGCAAACTCTCGGAACCGGCGGCACGGCGGATCTCGTTCGGGTTGTCACGCGGCGCCGCGACGATGCCATCGCAGCCGCAGGCGAGCGTTCTTCGCGCTCCCTCGAGGATCAACTCGGCGACGCCACTGCGATAACCGAGTTCGCGCAAGCCGGTATCGTCGAGGCTGGTCAGTACCGGCACGACCAGGACCTTCAAATTCGAACCCCTTTTGCCCTCGGCTGCCGCGCGGATAATGTGGTCGTCGCCGTGGACGGTAACAAAGCTGACCCCACGTTCGGCGGCTCTCGCTACCCCCTGCTTTACCGTCTCACCGATGTCGAACATCTTGGTATCAAGAAAGATTTTCTTATCACGACGCAGAAGATCGTCGATTAGTTCATCGAATCCAGCGGCAAATGCCAGCCATAGACCGATTTTAAAAAAAGAAACTATCGCGTCTAGTTTATCGATTAAGGCGCGAGCTTCTTTGATGTTTGGGACGTCGAGCGCAACGATCAGGCGATCTTCAATTCTCTCGGGGATATCGCGAGAGGAGAACATTCCGTCAGCCCGCCCCGGCGGCATTGCGGCGAAGCCGCTCCAGGCTCTCGGCCGGCCAGACCTCGTCGAGTTTGTAGCTCGATGGGAACGCCCGCACTCCCTCCGGCAGAGCGAGCCAGGGTAATTTACTCCGCGTGTAGATGTGTACGTCCGGTTTGACCACGTCGGGGTTGTCTAGCGTCCCGGCGCGCACAAACAGGCACTCGCCCGGAACTATGTCATAGCGGCTCCACAGGGTCGTCCCACACTTATCGCAGAAGAAGACGTCGTTATGTTTCCCGCTGCCTCCTGACAGCTGGAACGATTTGGGGAGGACTGGCCCCGTCTCGACAAACTTCTTCTCGATCCAGATGTTGATGACGAACGGGCCTCCGGTCAGCCGCTGGCAGTCTCGGCAATGACAGGCATGGACGATCAGCGGGCTCGCAGTCAGAGTGTATCGAATCGTCCTGCAGGCGCATCCACCTTCCAGATTCATGGCTTTTCCTCCGTGGAGCCGACTGGCATCACAGTGCGCTTGGTCGCTCGCTCCACCGCCCGCCACAAATACCAGCTCGCCACGCTTCGGTAAGGCTTCCACCGGGTGCCAAAGTCGGCGAGTTCCTTGGGCGCGGGCAGCTCGCGGTCATAGGTGATGGCGAAACCCTTGCGGACACCGTAATCATCGACGGGCAGCACATCGGGGCGGCCGAGGTGGAAAATCAGGAGCATCTCGGCGGTCCAGCGGCCGATACCGCGGATCTTGGTCAGGCGCTCGATGATCGCCTCGTCTTCCATGCGGCGGATTTGCGCAGGTGTCGGGATTTGGCCGTCGATGGCCTTTTGCGCGAGGTCGCGCAGCGAAAGGACCTTTGACCGCGACAGACCGGCACTGCGCAATTCCTCTTCGGAGGCGCCGAGGATCTGATCGGCTGTCGGCCCCTTCTCGGCGCCGGGGAACAACGCACACAGGCGCCCGTAGATCGTCGCCGCGGCCTTGCCGGTGAGCTGCTGATAGACGATCGCCTCGGCCAGCGCGACAAAGATGCTGGGCCGCTTCTCGCGCACGATGCGAAATGGGCCGACTGCGTCGATGACGCGGGCGAGCACCGCGTCGGAGGCCCGCAAATACTCGACTGCGACACCCGAATCGAAGCTGGATCGACGGTTCGCGACGACCGGCATCTTCGCGCCGTTAACCGGCGCCCCTTCGATCGCCAGCATGCGCAGCTTGGTCGCCGTACCGCCATGGGCGGAAAAGCCGCCGATCTTGCCGCCCGCGGCGACGACGCGATGGCACGGCACGACGATCGGAAACGGGTTTTGCCCCATGGCCTGCCCTACCGCCCGAGCCGCACCGCGCGCGTCGAGCCGCGCTGCGATGTCACCATAAGAGAGCGTCTTGCCAGGCGGGATGCTGCGCGCGACCTCGTAGACGCGGCGGTGGAATGGCGGCACGCCGTCCATGTCGAGCGCTATCGTCGAGAGATCGCTCGCCCGACCGCGCAGCAGCGTGGTGATGCAGTCAATCGAACGCTTCACCTCTGGCGGCGGCGAGGCTTCGCCGGCCGCCGGAAATCGGTGTAGCATCCGTGCGCGGGTTCCATCCTCACTCCCTTCGGGAAGCTGGACGCCGACGACGCCGCGCTCGCCCCAGGCAATGCCGCACCGGCCGATCGCAGTGTCGAAGAGGGTAAAGCCACGTGCTGTCATCCTGCGATCCTACCACTCGACCAAGACGCCGCACTTGGAGAATCTTGCTTTCGCAAAACCTCGTCTTTCCGGCGAAAGCCGGGACCCATCTCTGCCATGGGCACCGGCCTTCGCCGGTGCAACGCGAGGGACGGTCAGCTCTTTGTCGCGGCGCGGAAAAGGTGTTCGAATTCGGTGAGCTCGGTTGGGGCGGCGTCGGTGACGGCCCAAAAACTGAGATCGCCCTCATCCCAATGCCGCAGGCTGTAGCCGCGGCGGGTCAGCGTTTCGCCGAGGTCAACCCTATTGGCCGGCAGCACAAAGACGTTGATCACGTGCTCGCGCCGTTTGTAAACGAGGGCCGGCACCGGCTTGCCCTCGATTAGATCAAGCCGGCCGCCGACCAGCGGGAAGCCCTCGGTGCTCAGATCGACGACCGGCGGCGACACATCGCTGCGCCCGGCAAACCATGGCTTCACGGTGTGCTGGTCGGAAGAGGCGACATCGGTCAGATGTGTGCCCAGCAGCGAGCGCAAATGGCTGTCGATCACCTCGGAAGCGACCCTGTCCTCCTGCCGCTCACCGAGCGCCAGAAAAGTGCCACCCGAACCGACGGCGACCGCCAGGAGAATCGAGGCCGCATAAGCAAGCCAACTCGAGGCACGCAACGTCGGGGCGCCGCTTGCCGCGGCTTCCCGGCGAAGGGCAAAGCGGATCTGCGAGCGGAGCGCTGGAGGAGCGCGATAGACCGGGGCTGCCTGGCGGATCTCATCGCGCAGGCGCTGCAGTGCGGCCGCTTCCGGGCCGCAATCGGCGCAGCCCGCGAGATGGTCGCGCAACACCGTGCGCTCAGTTTCGGCCATTTCGCCGTCGACATACGCATCGAGCCGCGCGCGAGCCTCCTCACACTGCATCACCGACATCCCTTTCCATCCCAGGCTCGACGCAGCGCCGAACGCGCTCGATGCAGGCGTGACATCACCGTCCCGATCGGTACACCGGTGACCTCGGCAATCTGGCGGTAGTCGAGTTCCTGCAGCTCGCGCAGCACGAGCGCTTCACGCAGCGGCGGCGGCAATTCCTCGATCAGCCGATCAAGACGGCGCAGCTCGGAGCGGCTTTGCAGCAGCGCTTCGGTGTCGATGTCCGCCGCCGACGGTGTATGGATCCCGCCGTCGGGATCAGTTGCGGTCTCGAGCGGCACCAGATCCGCTGGGCGATTGCGCTCGAGCCAGTCGTAACAACTACGCCGCACGATTTTGAGGAGCCAGCTCTTGGCGTCACCCTCCCGATAGCTGTCGAAATACCGAAACGCCCGCAGACATGCCTCCTGCACGACATCGGCGGCATCGGCATCGTTCCGCGTTAGCCACCGCGCGAGCGCATAACCGGCATCGAGGTGGGGCAGCACCACCGACTCGAACCGGCTCCGCCGGCGTCGCTCCGCGATCCACGCCATGCGCTCTCTACCCCGCATCCGGTATGACCGCCGCAAATCCGAGCTTATTCCCCGATCGGCGCTTCTTATCCGCAACAATCGCCGAACAACACTCCGTTGCAATCGTTACCCTCAAAGGTCACATTCGAGACACGCAAGAAAGGGTGAAGCCGATGGATATGACGGGCGAATATCGCATCCCCGCTCCCCGACAGCGCGTCTGGGAGGGGCTCAATGATCCGGAGGTCCTCAAAAGCGCTATCCCCGGCTGCCAGACGATCGAGAAGGTGTCGGATACCGAGTTCACCGCCAAGGTTCTCGCCTCGGTTGGGCCGGTAAGGGCCACCTTCGGCGGCAAGGTTGTGTTGTCGGACCTCGAGCCACCGCAGAGCTACACAATTGCCGGCGAAGGTAGCGGCGGCGTCGCCGGCTTCGCCAAGGGCAGCGCCAAGGTAAACCTTGACGAAGCGGGTGCCGAGACTGTGCTGCGCTACGCCGTCCAGGCGCATGTCGGCGGCAAGCTCGCACAAATTGGTTCGCGCCTCATCGACTCGGTTTCGCGTAAGATGGCGGAGCAGTTCTTCGAACGCTTTGTCGCCGCCGTCGCACCTGAGCAGCCGGCGACCGCGACCGCGGAGACCGGCGAGGCCGAGGCTGCTCCGGTGCTGCCGATAACGCCGGTCGAGGCTCATCCCGAGGCCGCTCAGCCAGAAACTGAGACTCAAAAAACCCGGGATATTCGGCTGCCGCCGGTGATATGGGCGACGGGGCTGGCGGCGGTCATCGGTGGAATCCTTTATTATTTTACAGGACGGCGGGTGACGCGTTAACGATCGGCTGCGAACGCCTTGACCGCAAGCGGAGCCGGAATAAAACTCCGGCCGGATTTCACCGTTCCTTGATGGTGTTGGTGATCGCTGAAGGGAGATGTCGATGCAGAAGACGGTGAGTCTTACCATAAACGGCAAACCGGTTTCGGCGACCGTCGAGGGCCGGACCCTATTGGTGCAATTGCTGCGCGAGCAGCTGGGGCTGACCGGCACACATGTCGGCTGCGACACGAGCCAATGCGGCGCCTGCGTCGTGCATGTCGACGGCGAAGCCGTCAAATCCTGTACTTTGCTGGCGCTGCAGGCCGAGGGCCGCTCGGTGCTGACGATCGAGGCCGTCGCTGACGGCGACACCCTGCACCCGATGCAGGAGGCGTTCCGCAACAATCACGCGCTGCAATGTGGGTTCTGTACGCCCGGCATGATCATGAGCGCGCTCGATCTGGTCAAAAACAACCCCAACCCCACCGAGCGCGAGGTCCGCGAGTACCTAGAGGGCAATCTCTGCCGCTGCACTGGCTATCACAATATTGTGCTGGCGATCATCGAGGGGGCGGCTGTGATGCGGGGTGAGAAGCCGCCCAGCGTCCATGGGGTGGCCGCGGAGTAACGGCGATGACCGCGATCGGAGCGCCGGTCCGCCGGCTCGAAGATTACCGCTTCATCACCGGGCAGGGCACCTATACCGACGACATCAACCGCACAGGCCAGCTCTACGCCTATATTCTGCGCAGCCCGCACGCCAATGCCCGCATTACCGGGATCGACACCTCGGTCGCTGCCTCGGCACCGGGTGTCGTTGCGGTCTATACCGGCAAGGATATGGCTGCGGACACGGTCGGCGGACTACCCTGCGGCTGGCAGATCCATTCGAAGGACGGCTCGCCGATGGTCGAGCCGCCGCACCCGCCGCTCGTCACCGACCGGGTCCGCCATGTCGGCGATCAGCTCGCGGCTGTCATCGCCGAGAGTTTGGGACAGGCGCGCGACGCTGCCGAGCTCATCCAAGTCGATTATGTCGAGGAGCCGGCGGCCATCGACCCGGTCGCGGCGCTTCAAAGCGGCGCGCCGCAAGTGCATCCCGAGGCGCCCGGCAATCTCTGCTACGACTGGCATTTGGGAGACCTCACCGCGGTCGAGGCTGCCTTCGCCAAGGCAGCGAAAATCGTCAAGCTCGACCTCGTCAACAACCGGCTCGTCCCCAATGCGATGGAGCCGCGTGCCGCGATCGGCGAGTTCAACCGGGCGACGGGCGAATACACGCTCTACACGACAAGCCAGAACCCGCATGTGATCCGGCTGCTGATGGGCGCGTTTGTGCTGCACATCCCGGAAGCCAAGCTGCGGGTTGTCGCTCCCGATGTCGGCGGCGGCTTCGGATCGAAGATTTATCATTATGCCGAAGAGGCAATCGTGACCTGGGCTGCCGCCAAGGTCAGGCGGCCAATCAAATGGACGGCAGAACGCTCCGAGAGCTTCATGTCCGACGCGCATGGCCGCGACCACGTTACCCATGTCGAGTTGGCGCTCGACGGTCAGGCAAAGTTCATCGGACTCAAAGTGTCGACTGTCGCCAATATGGGCGCCTATCTGTCGACCTTTGCGCCCTGCATCCCGACCTATCTCTATGGAACCTTGCTCGCCGGCACCTACACGACCCCGGCGATCTATGTGGAAACCAAAGCCGTCTTCACTCATACCGTTCCGGTCGACGCCTATCGCGGGGCGGGGCGCCCCGAGGCGACCTTCCTCCTCGAGCGCATCGTCGACCTTGCCGCCGACGAGCTCGGCATGGATCCGGGCGAGCTGCGCCGCCGCAACTTTATCCCGAAGGACGCCTACCCCTATCAAACCCCGGTCGCGCTGCAATACGACAGCGGTGATTACGGCGCGACGTTGGAGCTCGCGCTGAAAGCGGCCGACTACCAGGGCTTTGAGGGCCGGCGCCGCGAAGCCTTGGAGCGCGGCAAATTACGCGGGCTCGGCATAGCGACCTATATCGAGGCCTGCGGTATCGCGCCGTCGGCGGTCGTCGGTTCATTAGGCGCCCGAGCGGGGCTCTTCGAATGCGCCGCGGTCCGCGTTCACCCGACCGGCAGCGTGAGCGTCCTCACCGGCTCGCACAGCCATGGGCAGGGACACGAGACGACCTTTGCCCAGCTGGTTTCGGACGCGCTGGGCATCCCGATCGAGAGTATCGAGATCGTCCACGGCGACACTGACAAGATCCCCTACGGCATGGGGACTTACGGGTCGCGCTCACTCGCCGTCGGCGGCAGCGCGATCATCAAGGCGATGGACAAAGTGATCGCCAAAGGCCGCAAGATCGCCGCGCATCTGCTCGAAGCCTCCGAGGCCGATATCGAGTTCAAGGACGGCAAGTTTACCGTTGCGGGAACCGATCGCTCGAAGACTTTGGGGGAAGTCGCGCTGACGGCTTATGTGCCGCACAACTTCCCGCATGAGGAGTTGGAACCCGGTCTCGACGAGACCGCCTTCTACGACCCGAAGAACTTCACCTTTCCATCCGGCGCCCACATCGCCGAAGTCGAGATCGACCCCGAAACCGGGCAGGTTGCAATCGCCAATTTCACCGCGAGCGACGATTTCGGGCGGATTCTTAACCCGATGATCGTCGCCGGCCAGGTTCATGGCGGCCTCGCCCAGGGCATCGGGCAGGCGCTACTCGAAGGCTGCGTGTATGACAAGGAGACCGGGCAATTGCTGACCGGCTCCTACAATGATTACGCGATGCCGCGCGCCGACGATCTGCCGTCTTTCACCCTGTCGACCAATGTCACTTTGTGCACGCACAACCCGCTCGGCGTGAAGGGCTGCGGTGAAGCAGGGGCGATCGGCGCGCCGGCCGCGATCACCAACGCGCTCGTCGATGCGCTGAAGCCGCTCGGCATCCGGCATCTCGACATGCCGGCCACCTCCGAGAGGCTGTGGCGCCTGATTCAACAGCATCGCCAGCCGCTCGCCGCGGAATAGGGAGAGCCCGATGTACGAATTCAACTATCACAAGCCGACCAGCCTGGAGGACATCGCGAGCCTGCTCGGCGCGAACCAGGAGGCAAAACTCGTCGCCGGCGGCATGACCCTGATCCCGACCTTGAAGCAGCGGCTCGCCAAACCGTCGGATCTGGTCGATCTGGGCGCGGTCGCCTCCTTGCGCGGCATTACCGACGCGGGTGACGCGATTGTCATCGGGGCGATGACCCGGCATGCCGAGGTCAACCGCTCGCCCGTGGTGAAGCAGGGCATTCCCGCTCTCGCCGCAATGGCCGGCATGATCGGCGACCCCGCGGTACGCAATCGCGGCACAATCGGTGGATCGATCAGCAACAACGATCCGGCCGCGGATTACCCGGCTGCGCTGGTAGCGCTCGGCGCAACCGTGCACACGACGAAGCGCGAGATAGCGGCCGATAATTTCTTCACCGGCATATTCGAGACGGCACTCGAGCCGGCCGAGATCGTCACCTCCGTGCGGTTCCCAAAACCGCAGACTGCCTGCTACCAGAAATTCAAGAACCCCGCCTCGCGCTACGCGATTGTCGGCGTCTTTGTCGCCCGCACCGGGGGCGGCGTGCGCGTCGCGGTGACCGGCGCCGGTCCTTGCGTCTTCCGCGTCCCCGAGATGGAAGCGGCACTCGCCGGCTCCTTCACACCAGATGCGATCAAAGACATCACGATCCCGCAGGACGGCCTCAACTCCGACATCCATGCCAGCGCCGAATACCGCGCGCACCTCGTCGGCGTCATGGCCCGCCGCGCCGTCGCGGGGTGTGCCTAATCTCGGACCCGACCTCTCTGCTGCGTATCCACAACCCGACATTGCCGCGTCAGTTCCGCAATAGCCGTACTCGGCCGGCAAGATCTGGTCGGTCGATCACAGCAGCGGCGAACCGCCGATCGTCGGTGACGACGTGTGTATCGTAGTGTATGGCGAGCGCGAGATAGAAGCAGTCGTATACCGGATGAGAGATTTCCGTCCCGAGCCTTAATGCACGGGCGACATGCGGCTCGATCGAGAGCGTCGCGACCGGCGCCTTGGCCAGTTCGTCCATTCGCGCGAGCGCCTCGGCGGCGGTTGTTTCACCAAGCCTAACATGACGCCATAACGCGTTTGCGGCCTCCGCGAGCCAAATCGCCGGCGCGATCAGCTGCTCGCCACGAAGCGCAAGCGCCGCCTCGGTTCCGGGTTCTTCGAAAACCCATTTGAGAGCAACTGAAGCATCGATGACGATGCTCACCGCTCGTCGCGGTCCTGGCGGATAAGCTCCGTAGAATTGGTTAGTTTACGGTCGCGCGTTTCGGCACGAAGCGCTGCGGCGCGCTCCCAAAAACCGGCGCGGCCAGCCCGCAAGGCTTCTTCGAGAATGATGCGGTGTTCGGCTTCAGCGCTGCGGCCATGCTCGGCGGCTCTTCGCTTTAGCGCCTCGACCACATCTTGGGGAACGTCTCGTACTAGGAGCTGTGCCATGTAGCCTCCAAGGTGTGATATCAGATGATAGCGGCAATGTTTCAAAAACCCAAATCAACGCTCGTGGTGGCGCTGCTGCGATCGGCGTATTAGATTCTCTACCAAATAGCTCGCCCTCTCCTATCGGGAGAGGGATTTTGTTGCGGCCAGGATCGGTTTGGATGCGCGATAACGGTTTCACTATTCTCCCTGTATCGGTCGACGCGACGCTCGCGCTGCTCGGCAGCGCCGATTACGTCGCCGATCGCAGCCTTGCGACGGCGGTACATCTGGCACTGCATTTGAGGCGGCCGTTGTTTCTCGAAGGAGAGGCTGGGGTCGGCAAAACCGAGATCGCCAAGGTGCTGGCCACGGCGCTCAAGCGCCGGCTCATTCGGCTTCAGTGCTACGAAGGCCTCGATGTCGCCTCGGCGGTCTACGAATGGGACTATGCACGTCAGATGATCGAGATCCGCCTTGCCGAGGCGGCCGAGGAGGATCGCGGCGAGATCGAAAGCACGATCTTCTCCGACCGGTTTCTGATCAAGCGGCCGCTATTGCAGGCGCTGGAGCCGGACATCGCCGGAGCGCCGGTATTGCTGATCGACGAGCTTGACCGTACCGACGAGCCGTTCGAGGCCTACCTTCTCGAACTCCTCTCCGATTTCCAGGTGACGATCCCCGAGATCGGCACGATCCAGGCCGAACATCCGCCGATCGTCATCATCACCTCGAACCGCACGCGCGAAATCCACGACGCGCTGAAGCGGCGCTGCTTCTACTACTGGGTCGACTACCCGACAGCCGCGCGCGAGCTCGAAATCCTAAAGCGCAAAGCCCCGGGTGCCAGCGAGAATCTGTCGCGTGAAGTGGTCGGCTTTGTCCAGAGACTGAGAACGATGGATCTCTTCAAATTGCCTGGCATCGCCGAGACCATCGATTGGACTGAAGCGTTGATGCAGCTCGATGTGCTCGAATTGACGCCGCACGCGATCAACGACACTTTGGGTGTGCTGCTCAAATATCAGGACGACGTTGCGCGGCTGCATGGCAGCGAAGCTGCCCGATTGCTGGAGCAGGTCAAGGCGGCAGCCGCGATTGCGGAAGCATAGGATATCTCGTGGATTTGCCCTACTTCGCCCGACGCCACTTCCGTCACACCGGCGAAGGCCGGTGTCCATGGTGAGCCTGGGTCCCGGCCTTCGCCGGGATGACACTTGATCGGGCCGTACGTCCGTGGCGCTATCGGCCGCAAATTCGCCCGCATCCGAAACCCAAGGCCGGCTCGTCGCCAACCTCATGCACTTTGCCCGCACTTTGCGCGTGGCGGGATTGCCGGTGGGGCCGGGCAAGGTCATCGACGCGGTCGCCGCGGTCCGGGCTATCGGGATCACCGACCGCCGTGACTTCTACTGGACATTGCATGCGGTGTTCGTCAACCGGCCGGACCAGCGGCTGATCTTCGACCAGGCATTTCACGTCTTCTGGCGCAATCCCGATCTCTTAAAAAAGATGATGGGTCTGGTCCTGCCGGAAATGCGGGTCGCGGGCGTCGAGGACCAAGGTGCGGCGATGGTCCGGCGTCTCGCGGAAGCACTTCATCCGGACATCGGCAAGGAAGGAGAAACAGAGGAAACCGAGACCGAGATCGACGCGGCGATGAGCTTCTCGGATCGCGAACAGCTGCGCGGCATGGATTTCGAGAAGATGTCGCTCGAAGAGCTGGCGCGCGCGAAGGCCGCGATAGCACGCCTGCGACTGCCGGTGCAGGATGTCCCTACCCGCCGTTTTGCGCCCGACCGGCATGGCTCCCGCGCCGACCTTCGCGCGACGTTGCGCGCCGCTCTTCGCTCGGGTGGGCTCATAGAGCTGAAACGGCGCAGCCCGCGCCGCCGCGCGCCGCCACTGGTCGTGCTGTGCGATATATCCGGCTCGATGAGCCGCTACAGCCGTATCTTTCTGCATTTCATGCATTCGGTCACCAACGATCGCGACCGGGTCTACACCTTTGTCTTCGGCACGCGGCTAACCAACATCACCCGTCATTTGCGCCACCGCGATGTCGATCTGGCGCTTGAACGCGTTTCCGAAGCGGTTGCGGATTGGTCGGGCGGAACCCGCATCGGCCATGCGCTCGCCGATTTCAATCGCCTATGGTCGCGGCGTCTCTCGAGCCAGGGAGCGATCGTGCTGCTGATCACCGACGGCCTCGACCGCGATGCTGGCGCTGGTCTCGCGCACGAGATGGACCGCCTGCACCGCTCGTGCCGTCGACTGATTTGGTTGAACCCCCTGTTGCGTTACGAGGGTTTTGAGCCGAGATCTCTCGGCATGAAGGCGATGATGCCATATGTCGACGAGTTCCGGCCGGTGCATAATCTCGAAAGCCTCGAGACTCTGATCGAGGTGCTGAGTGCGCCGATCATCAGGCGCCGACCACCGACAGCGGTATGGCAGCAAAACAGAGAGAGGGCAGCATGAGCGATACAGCAGCAATTCTCGAACAGGCGGCGCGCTGGCGCGAGACGGGCTCGGGCGTGGCGCTGGCGACCGTCGTCACCACTTGGGGTTCGTCACCGCGGCCGGTCGGTGCCAAGCTCGCCGTCAATGATGCGGGCGCCATGGTCGGCTCCGTATCGGGCGGCTGCGTCGAAGGCGCGGCCGTCGAGGAGGCACTCGAGGCGATCCGCGACGGCAAGCCGCGGCTTCTCGATTTCGGCGTCACCAACGATCAGGCCTGGGAAGTCGGTCTCGCCTGCGGCGGCAAGATCCAGATCTTTGTCGAGCGCGTCGAATGAAGGGGCGCATTCTCGACCAGGTTGTGGCAGCAGAGCGGGAGCATCGCAGCGTTGCTCTTGCAACCGACCTCGCTACGGGTAGCCAATTGCTGTTCGAGGGCGAGCATGCCGAGGGGGATCTGACGCTCGACGATGCGGCGCTCGACAGGGTGCGCGAGGCTTGGCGTACCGGCCGCAACCGAACCATCGAGACGGCGGCCGGCCTTGTCTTCGTCGAGGTGCTCACGCCGCCGCATCGCTGCTTCATTATCGGTGCCGTGCATATCGCACAGCCGCTGGCGCGGATGCTGACGATGGCCGATTACGCCGTCACGGTAATCGACCCGCGGGGGGCGTTCGCGACGGAAGCACGATTCCCGGATGTCGAGCTGACACAAGAATGGCCCGACGAAGCGCTTGAACGGTTGCAGCCCGACCGCGGCTCGGCGGTCGTGGCCTTGACCCATGACCCAAAGCTGGACGACCCGGCGCTGGCCGCTGCGCTGCGTTCGGACTGCTTCTACATCGGCGCGCTCGGCTCGCGGCGGAACCACGCCGGGCGCTGTGCGCGGCTCAAGGAACTGGGCTTCAGCGACAGTGATCTCACCCGCATCCATGGGCCGATCGGGCTGGCGATTGGCGCGGTGTCGCCGGCTGAAGTCGCCGTCTCGATCGTGGCACAAATGACTCAAATCCTGCGGCGTGGCGAGCACTCCGAGTGAAATGGACCGAAAAACGGTCCTGGGGTTGCATCGCAGCCAATTGCTTCACACGCTCGTTTGCGGGGAGAGGGCACAATTAGGTGCTCATCCTTGACATGTCCGAACTCGATACGCTTATCCAGCTCCTTGCCAAACTGCCGGGCCTCGGTCCCCGCTCGGCGCGGCGCGCTGCGCTGCATCTGATCAAGCGGCGAGAGAGCTTGCTGGAACCGCTGGCAGCGGCGCTGGCGAAGGCGGCGGAAGCGATTCGACCCTGCCCGACCTGCGGCAACCTAGACACCGTCGAACCCTGCGCGATCTGCCGTGACCCCGAACGGGATGCGACAGCGATTTGCGTCGTCGAAGAACTCGCCGATCTTTGGGCGCTCGAGCGCACGGGTGCCTTTCGCGGCCGGTATCACGTGCTCGGCGGAACGTTATCGGCGCTCGACGGCATCGGCCCGGAGGACCTCAACATCGAGCGTTTGCTCGCGCGCATCAGACCGGGCCAGGAGTTGATCTTGGCGCTCAACGCGACAGTTGAAGGCCAAACCACAGCACATTATTTGGCCGATCGCGTGGCAGGGAGGGGCATTCGGATTTCGCGGCTCGCCCAAGGCGTGCCTATCGGCGGCGAACTCGACTATCTGGATGATGGAACCTTGACCGCCGCTCTCAGGACCCGGCGGGAACTCTAACTGATTACAGTTCTATTTCCTCGCGCTTGCCGAGTTTCCCGACGATCTTTTTGCCGACTGGCGCCCGGCACCGCGTCCGAGCCCGATTTTCTTTGCAAATTCGGAGCGCTGTTCGGCATAGTTTGGCGCCACCATCGGATAGTCCGCCGGGAGGCCCCATTTTGCGCGGTATTCATCGGGCGTCATATTGTAAGTAGAACGCAAATGCCGTTTGAGCATCTTCAGCTTCTTTCCGTCTTCGAGACAGATCAGAAACTCGGCGGTGACTGATTTCCGGACCGGAACCGCCGGCTTGAGCGGTTCGGGCGGAGGTTCCGCGACTTGGCCTTCGAGTGATCTGAGGGAACCATAGACAGCGTTGATGACTTCTGCCAATTGCGCTGTTGGCAACGTGTTGTTGCTTACATAGGCGGCGACCACATCCGCAGTCATCCGCAGTAACTCCTCCTCCGCCACTTTCGGCGCTGCCGTTTCTGCCATCGTTCGCCTCGAAGAAGTCCAAGGTTGGTCCCGAACCGCATAATCGGGGCACGAATATCTTGTGTCAACCGAAACTTTTCGGAGAACCCAGTAATCAGCATTGTCGAGGCCGACAAACGACTTGACGGCATCACGTCGTGTTTGGGCGCGTTTTACTGGCTGGCGAGCTGTCATAAGAGAATTCTAGAAGCCTGCGTCTGGCTACTCGGCATTTTAAGTAGCGGCAAGAGCTGCCATCGGCAGTACCGTGCCAAACGCGATTTGTGGTATGCAGCTGGCATTATCGGGCGAGATCTGGTAGATTGACGATTGCCGCTCGCCGGCCGTGCCTGGCCCAAACCGGTGCCCCGTCGATATTTCAAGGTCTTGCCGATCGGCCCGCCTTCTTTGACAAGTGGATTTGATGCCATCATCGCATTCTTCTCTCCATGAACCCTTAGTCGACGGCTTTTTTTCTGAGACGTTGTTCGAGGCAGATCCGGAAATTGCTGCAGCAATCGCGCATGAACGGGAGCGCCAGCACTTCCAGATCGAGCTGATCGCCAGCGAGAACATCGTCTCGCAGGCCGTGCTCGAAGCCCAAGGCTCGGTGATGACGAATAAATACGCCGAGGGCTATCCCGGCCGGCGGTATTACGGCGGATGCGAATTTGTCGATGCCGCCGAAACGTTGGCGATCGAGCGCGCGAAGAAGCTCTTCGGCTGCTCGTTCGCGAATGTGCAGCCGCATTCCGGCGCACAGGCCAACCAGGCCGTCTTTGTTGCACTTCTAGAGCCTGGTGACACGATCATGGGACTGGCCCTCGCTGCCGGCGGCCACTTGACCCACGGCGCGCGGCCGAACCTTTCGGGGAAATGGTTCAATGCCGTGGCCTATGGCGTTCGGCGCGAGGACGGGCGGATCGATTTTGACGATGTTGAGAGGCTTGCCGAGGAACACCGGCCGAAACTGATTATCGCCGGCGGCAGCGCTTATTCCCGCATCATCGACTTCGCCCGGTTTCGCGCGATCGCCGACCGGATCGGCGCCTATTTGATGGTCGACATGGCGCATTTTGCGGGGCTGGTCGCAGGCGGCGTCTATCCAAGCCCGCTGCCTCGCGCTCATGTCGTCACGACTACCACGCACAAGACATTGCGGGGGCCCAGGGGTGGGATGATCCTCGCCAATGACGAGGACATCGGCAAACGGATCAACTCCGCGGTGTTCCCTGCACTGCAGGGCGGCCCGCTGATGCATGTGATCGCCGCCAAGGCTGTGGCCTTGCACGAGGCGCTGCAGCCCGCATTCAACGTTTACGCCAGGGCCGTCGTCGATAACGCCAAGGTCTTGGCGGCGACCCTCGTCGAGGCGGGGCTCGAGATCGTCTCGGGTGGGACCGATTCGCATCTGATGCTGGTCGATCTGCGTCCGCTCGGCGTCACCGGACGGGACGCCGAAGCGATCCTCGAACGCGCCGGCATCACCTGCAACAAGAACGGCATCCCATTCGATCCGCAGAAGCCCACGGTGACTTCCGGCATCCGGCTCGGCTCGCCGGCAGCGACGACGCGCGGCTTCGGACAGGACGAGTTCCGTACCGTCGGGCGCTACATCGTCGAGGTCCTGCGAGCGCAGGCGCTAGGATCAGCCGAAATCGGCGCGACCGCAGCGCGCGTACGCGAAAATGTTCGAGAGCTCTGCGCCCGGTTCCCGATCTATGACGAACATGGCGCCGAGCACAGGCGAGGCAGATCGCATCGCCCAATGGAACAGGGAGGAGGGGATGCGCTGTCCGTTTTGCGGAGCCGATGATACTCAGGTGAAGGATTCCCGGCCGACGGATGATCGCGGCGCTATCAGGCGCCGGCGCTTTTGTCCCAATTGCGCGGCCCGCTTCACGACGTTTGAGCGCGTCCAGCTACGCGAGTTGACCGTGATCAAAAAGCACGGACAGCGCGAGCCCTTCGACCGCGATAAGCTCGCGCGATCGATCTATGTCGCCATACGCAAACGCCCCGTCGAACCCGAGCGGGTGGAGCGCATCATCAACTCGCTGGTGCGGCAGCTAGAGAGCTCGGGCGAGACAGACATCCCAAGCAGTATGATCGGCGGTCTTGTGATGGAGGCGCTGGCGAGCCTTGACCAGGTCGCCTATATCCGGTTCGCGTCCGTCTACCGCAATTTCCGCGAGGCCAAGGATTTCGGGGATTTCGTCGGGCGAATCGCAGCGGATGGCGACTGAGAGCCTCAACTCTGCAGGTTCGTCCGATAGCCGGCATTTCGATCAAAACTCGATGCGGGCGGCGCTCGCCTTGGCGCGCCGTGGGCTCGGCACCGTCTGGCCCAACCCGGCGGTCGGCTGCGTCATCGTCAACCAGGGCCGGGTCGTCGGACGCGGCTGGACGCAGCCCGGAGGGCGACCACATGGCGAGACCGAGGCGCTGCGCCGGGCGGGCGAAGCTGCTCGCGGCGCCACCGCCTTTGTCAGCCTTGAGCCCTGCTGCCACTGGGGCCGCACCCCACCTTGCACCGACGCGCTGATCGCCGGCGGGGTGAAGCGGGTCGTCGTCGCGCTGGAAGACCCCGATCCGCGGGTCGCCGGCGAGGGCGTTCGCCGGTTGAAGGCGGCGGGACTCGCTGTCGAGACCGGGCTTTGCGCCGAGGAGGCTAGTGAGGCCAACGCCGGTTTCTTCACCCGTATTCGCGTAGGCAGACCGCTCGTAACCTTAAAGCTCGCCACATCGCTCGACGGCCGCATCGCGACTCGCCTCGGCGAGAGCCAGTGGATTACCGGACCCGCGGCGCGCGAGCGCGCCCATGCGCTGCGTGCGGCTCACGACGCGATCATGGTCGGCACCGGGACGGTCATTGCAGACGATCCTCAGCTGACCTGCCGCCTGCCCGGCTTGGGTCACCGTTCGCCAGTGCGGGTCGTCATCGACCGGCATTTGCGCATCCCGCCAACCGTGCAACTTATTACCGGGGCGCGCGAGGTCGCGACCTGGGTCCTGACATTGCCTTTCTCGGATCCCGTCCGACGGCAAGCACTGCTCGAAAGCGGTGTGACGCTAATCGACATCTATCCCGAACCTGATGGTACCATCGGCCTCGGTGCTGCCCTTCTGGCGCTCGGAGACCGCGGTATAACGCGGCTTCTCGTGGAGGGCGGAGGACGGCTCGCTGCGGGACTCGTTCGCGCCCGTCTCGTCGACCGACTGGCGTGGGTTCATGCGCCAATGCTGATAGGGAATGACGGGCTTCCCGCCGTTGCTGGCTTCGGGCTCGATGTGCTGGCGGGTGCGCCGCGCTTCGAGCGGCTATCGGCGGAAATCGTTGGGCTTGACGTGCTGACGATATTCCGAGCGCAGCAATGACCAGACGCGATCCCCAAACTCGACTATCCTTGACCTAGCATCTGAGTTCGAACCGATGGTATAAGGTGTCCGTTAACCCGACACGTCTCAAAGCAAATGGGGTGTGTGATGTCGATCATAGGGTGGATTTTACTGGGCCTTATCGCAGGTTTCATCGCCAGCAAGATCGTCAACAAATCGGGTGAGGGCTTTTTCCTCGACATTGTGCTCGGAATTGTTGGGGCGATTGTGGGAGGCTTCATCTTCAGCGCCTTTGGCGCCAGCGGCATTACCGGCTTCAATCTCTACAGCATGATTGTCGCGATAATCGGAGCGATCATCGTGCTGATTGTCTACCACGCTGTGTTCGGCCGCAGGGTAACTTGAAAGAAGGACCAGCGTCATGGGATTGCTCGACGATGTCCTAGGCTCCGCCGTTCCGGGAGGAAACCTCGCCAAACCGTTGATGATCGCAGCGACCGCACTTCTTGCCGCACGCGCTACCGGAGCGGGCGGCCTCGGAAATCTTTTTGGTGGCAGCGCCCCAGCTTCGCCGGCCTCGCCCGCTACACCGGTCCCGAACCAGGCGCAAGGCGGCCTTTTGGGTGGCCTCGGCGGCCTGCTGCAGAGCTTTCAACAAGGCGGCCATGGCGACATCATCAACTCATGGATCGGACCCGGACAGAACCAGCCGATCACGCCGGACCAGCTGCATCAGGCGCTGGGCCCGCAGGCCGTCGACAATCTATCGCGCCTGACCGGTGTGGCCGCGCCTGATCTAATTTCCGAGCTGTCGCGCGTCCTTCCCGGCGTGATCGACCGGCTCACCCCGCAAGGCCGCATGCCGAACCAGGCGGACATGTCGCATTGGTAGCCTGATCCAAGATTGCCAGCCGACGTCTCTTCGGGGTTCAGTGACGTTGCTGACGTGATCTACGGCATTCTCGCGTTTCGGTGCCACTTCCGCCTATGCCGCCTAGTTTGATCGGCCGTTCGGTATTGCGCCTTGAAGATCCGCCGCTGCTGACCGGACGGGCGGGCTTTATCGCAGATCTCTCGTTTCCGGATCAGCTGCACATGCGTGTCGTGCGCTCCGGCTGCGCACATGGAAAGATCGTCGCCATCGACACCGCCGAGGCGCTCGCGACACCGGGTGTCGTGGCGGTGTGGACGAGCTGCGACATCTCTGATCTCCCGGTCATCGAGCTGCGCGAAGGCCGCATCCCGCACCTGGCACCCTATCTGCAGCCAGTGCTGGCGCTCGAGCGGGTACGTTATGTCGGGGAGCCGGTCGCGGCCGTTTTCGCGGAAGATGCGTATCTAGCGGAGGACGCAGCGGATCTCGTTGCCGTCGAAATCGAAGAATTGCCCGCCCTGCTAACGGCCGATGACCTGCCGGGAGAGTTTGCACCCGGCCACGACACCGAGGCTGAGGTCATCCGCAAGGCCTATGGAGACATCGAGGCCGGCTTCGGCGCGGCGCATACGATCGTTGAGCTCGACCTCACGGTCGGACGTCATACGGGGGTGCCGCTGGAAACGCGTGGGGCGCTTGCCCGCCGCGACACGGCGAGCGGCGTTCTGCAGCTCTATGGTGCGGCCAAAGTGCCGCATCGCACGCGCGATCTGCTGGCTCGGGCACTCGGGCGCAGCCCTTCCTCGGTCCATCTCTACGAGGGCTATGTCGGCGGCGGGTTTGGCATTCGCGGCGAACTTTATCCCGAGGACGTCCTGGTCTCCCTTGCCGCATCGCACCTCGGCCGCCCGGTCAAATGGATCGAAGACCGGCGCGAGCATCTGATGGCCGCCAACCATTCGCGCCAGCAGCGCCATCGCATCCGCGCCGCGGTCGATGCAGATGGTCGTATCCTCGCGATCGAAGACGAGTTCTTCCACGATCAAGGCGCTTATGTGCGCACCCACGGCACGCGGGTCGCGGACATGACGGCGGGAATGCTGCCGGGACCGTATCGGGTGCCGGCTTACCGCGCCGTCGGCCATTTCCGCCTGACCAACAAGACGCCTGCCGCAACCTATCGCGCGCCCGGCCGCTACGAGGGGTCTTTTGTGCGCGAGCGGCTGCTCGACGCGATCGCGGCGAGGCTTGAGATCGACCCGATCGAGGTACGCCGGCGAAATCTGATCGCCCGCACCGAGATGCCTTACGAGCGTCCCCTCGATGCGCTCGGCGATCAGATAGTCTACGATTCGGGCGATTATGCCGCCCTGCTCGACAAGACCCTTACTGCTGTAAATTGGGATGCTCTACAGGCAGAACTCAGGCAGCGCCGCGCCGCCGGCGAGGCGGTCGGGGCAGGCATTGCCATTTTCGTTGAGAAAAGCGGGCTCGGCCCGACCGATGGGGTCAGAGTTTCGGTCGACCATTCTGGGAAGGTCGAAGTCGTGACCGGAGGCGCCTCGCTCGGGCAAGGGTTCGAGACGGTGATGGCGCAAATTTGCGGCGATGCGCTGGGCGTCGACTACCGCCGTGTGTCCGTCGTCCACGGACGGACCGATCGGATAGCACATGGCGTCGGAGGGCACGCTTCCCGCGCCACCGTGATGACCGGCTCGGCGACGCATATCGCGGCTCTGGGGCTGCGGTCGAAGGTGCTGGAGGAGGCGGCAGAGCTGATGCAGGCGCCTCTATCTGCCCTCGACCTCATCGACGGAACAGTAATCCGCAACGGCATGCAAGGTGCGCCCTCGATGGCCCTTGGCGACATCGCGCGGGACTGTTCCTCGGGGCTCAGCACCGAAGGCTGGTATCGCACCGAGCACATGAACTACCCCTACGGTGTGCATATCGCCGTTGCCCGGGTCGATCGCGAGACCGGCGGGGTCGAGATCGAACGCTATTTCGCCGGCTATGACATCGGGCGCGCGGTCAATCCGATGCTAATCGAAGGACAGATCGCCGGCGGGTTCGCCCAGGGGCTGGGCGGCGCGCTCTTAGAGGAATTCCTTTACGACGAAAGAGGCGAACCGCTTTCCGTCACATTCGCCGACTATCTGTTGCCGACCGCCCGCGAGCTTCCGACGCTCGAAATACTTCTGACCGAGGACGCGCCGAGCCCCCTCAATCCCCTCGGCCTCAAAGGAGCCGGCGAGGCCGGGGTCAACGGGGTTGGGGCGGCAATCGCCTCGGCGATCGACGACGCCATCGGCGTCTCCGGCGCGATCACCCGGCTCCCGGTCACGCCGCAGCGGCTGAAGGAAATTTTGAACCATCATCGGCGACAATAGTAGGATCGTGCTGCGCGATGCGGCCGCAGATCCGCTGCAGCGCCCAACAATTGGTAGGGAGTAAACGATGCTGCAGACGGCCGGACGCATGAGTGTCCTCGGCACCGAGACCGCGTTCGAGGTACTGGCGCGCGCCAACGCACTGGCGGCACAGGGCCGCTCGATCATCAATCTCGGAATTGGCCAGCCGGATTTTCCGACCCCGCAGCACATCGTCGAGGCCGGCCGCAAGGCGCTCGCCGATGGACACCACGGATATACCCCGGCAAACGGCATACCCGAACTTCGCGACGCCGTCGCCGCGGACCTCCTGCGCCGTCACGGCGTCGAGGTGTCACCGCGACTCGTGCTCGTCGTACCCGGCGGCAAAGTCACGATGTTCTTTGCGATCATGATGTTCGGCGAACCGGGGGTTGAGATTCTCTATCCGAACCCTGGTTTCCCGATCTACGAGAGCGTGATCCGCTTTTCAGGTGCCACCCCAGCGCCCATCCCGCTGCATGAGGAGGCCGGATTCTCGTTCAGCGCCGACGAGGTGTTGGACAAGATTAGCCCACGCACCCGCCTAATCATCATCAACACCCCCGCCAACCCGACCGGCGGCGTCGTGCCGCGTCGTGAGCTCGACCGGCTCGTCGCCGGGCTCGAGCGCCACCCGCAGGTCGCCGTGCTCAGTGACGAGATTTATGGCGAGATCCTCTACGACGGCGTCGAGCACGTGAGCCTCCTGCGGTACCCGTCGATCCGCGACCGGCTGATCCTGCTCGACGGTTGGAGCAAGACCTATGCGATGACCGGCTGGCGCCTCGGCTACGGCGTATGGCCTGAAGCTCTCTTTGGTGGGGCGGAGCGAATGGCGATCAACTGCCATTCCTGCGTCAACGCCGCCGCCCAATATGCCGGGATCGCTGCATTAACCGGGCCGCGCGAGCCCGTCCAGCGCATGGTCGCCGCCTTCGCCGAGCGGCGCGAGATGATGGTTGCGGGGTTGAACGGCCTCCCGGGTTTTCGCTGCGCTCGTCCAGGCGGAGCCTTCTACACTTTCCCCAACATTACCGAGACTGGTCTCGACGCCCGCACTTTGCAGGCAGAACTGCTCGAAAATAGCGGCGTCGCAACAATTGCCGGAACCAGCTTCGGCAAATACGGCGAAGGTTATTTGCGGTTTTCCTACGCAAACAGCCACGAGGCGATCAGCGAGGCGATTGAGCGGATTCGAACTATTCTCGGGAATCTACCAGTCAACTAATGATCAATAATTAGGCATAATTCTGCCGTACCCGAGGGCAAATCAGCCGCGAGTGGCGCGAATCCGTCGCGGAACAACGCTGGCATGGGTTATGCTCTGAGCGCCGAGGAGGGTGCCTTGGCAGAGAGAGTCGAAAGTCGATGAAGAAGATCGAGGCGATCATCAAACCCTTCAAGCTCGACGAAGTGAAGGAGGCGCTTCACGAAGTCGGCATCCAAGGGATCACCGTGACCGAGGCCAAGGGTTTCGGCCGTCAGAAAGGCCATACCGAGCTGTACCGCGGCGCCGAATACGTGGTCGACTTCCTGCCCAAGGTGAAGATCGAGGTCGTCATGGAGGATACGCTGGTCGAGCGTGCGGTGGAGGCGATACAACAAGCCGCTCACACCGGCCGCATCGGCGACGGCAAGATCTTTGTCACCTCGATCGACGAGGCGATCCGGATCCGCACCGGCGAGCGCGGCCCGGATGCGATCTGAGCTCGCTCCGATCTAAACCGGGGCGATCACGTGCTCCGCAGTCCCATCAATCTTGGAATGGAAGCTTAGAATGGCCGATACCCAAAAAGTCATGGAAATGATCAAGGAGCACGACGTCAAATACGTCGACTTCCGGTTTACCGATCCGCGCGGGAAATGGCAGCATCTGGCGCATCACGTGCGCACGATCACCGAGGACTTCCTGGACGGGGGGGTGATGTTCGACGGTTCGTCAATCGCCGGCTGGAAGGCGATCAATGACTCGGACATGATGCTGGTGCCCGACTGTGCCACCGCGGTTCTCGACCCGTTTGCCGCGCAGACGTCGCTGATCATCTTTTGCGATGTCCACGAGCCCCTAACCGGACAGCCCTACGCCCGCGATCCGCGCTCGACCGCCAAGAAGGCCGAGCAATACCTGATCTCGACCGGCATCGGCGACACGGCTTATTTCGGGCCGGAGGCCGAATTCTTCATCTTCGATGACGTGCGGTACAAAGCCACGATGAGCGGGGCGATGTACGAGATCGACAGCGAGGAGGCACCCTACATTAGCGACAAGAAACTCCCGGACGGCAACACCGGTCATCGCCCGCCGATCAAGGGCGGCTATTTCCCGGTGCCGCCGGTCGACAGCCAAAGCGATATGCGCGCCGAGATGCTGTCGGTCATGCATGACATGGGGCTCGCGGTCGAAAAGCACCACCACGAGGTAGCGCCAAGCCAGGCCGAGCTGGGGGCTGAGTTTGCGACCCTGGTGCGCACCGCCGACAACATGCAGATCTACAAATACGTCGTGCACAACGTCGCAAATCAATACGGCAAGACGGCGACCTTCATGCCAAAGCCGGTCATGGGCGACAACGGCTCGGGTATGCATGTGCACCAGTCAGTGTGGAAGGGCGAGCGGCCGACCTTTGCCGGCAACCTCTATGCCGATCTGTCCGAGACAGCGCTCTACTACATCGGCGGCATTATCAAACATGCCAAGGCGATCAACGCCTTCACCAACCCTACGACGAACAGCTATAAGCGCCTGATCCCGGGTTTCGAAGCGCCGGTGCTGCTCGCTTATTCCTCGCGCAACCGCTCGGCGTCGTGCCGCATCCCTTATACGTCGAGCCCCAAGGGCAAGCGCGTCGAAGTGCGCTACCCCGACCCGGCCGCCAACCCCTATCTCGGCTTTGCCGCGATGCTGATGGCCGGGATCGACGGCATTCAGAACAAGATCCATCCCGGCGACCCGATCGACAAAAACCTTTACGACCTGCCGCCGGAAGAATTGACCGACATTCCGGTCGTGTGCGGCTCATTGCGCGAGGCATTGGGCGAGTTGCGCGCCGATCACGCTTTCCTGTTGAAGGGCGACGTCTTCAACATGGACCAGATCGAGGCCTACATGGAATTGAAGTGGGAGGAGGTGTACGCCTTCGAGCACACGCCCCACCCGATCGAATTCCAGATGTATTACTCGGTCTAGTCGACTATTTGAGCATTCACCTCGATTCGACCTCCCGACCATAAAAGAGAGCCTGGCAGCTCAGCAACGGGGCTCACGGCTCCAGAGGAGACCACCAACGGGATTAGCGGTCCTCCTCTTGTTGACGGCTAGGTCGTGGAACGGGAAGCGTCTAGGCTAGCTCTCTTGAGCCAGCCTACTTGCTGGAATTTGCAGCGAGCTGCTCGACGCTGGCAATGATCGTGTCGATGAGGCCTTCGCAGTCCTCCTGCAACCGGACCGCCTCTTTGACGCGCTCGAGCTGGCCCAGGATCCCGGCAACGGAGGTCGCCTGCGTCTGCCAGATCTGCTCGTCGAGCGCGTCAGCCTGTCCATAGAGCGCATCGGCCTCGCGGAGCAGCGACGCACAACCCGACGCCTCGTGAACATTGTTCTCGTAGCGGCCGGATAGCGGCGGCTGACCGTCAACTGAAACCAGCACCGCGGTCCGGAGTTTCTCGGCAAGGGTCACCTCGATCTCCTCGGCAGCTGCCAGGGCCGCTGCGGCGAGATCGCACAACCTCTTGCGCTTCGCGAGCATTGCAAGGACGGGATCGGTGCCGAGCGCGGACTTTCCGTGACGGGCAGCGAAGGTAACTTGGTCAAACATTTGCCGGGCGCTCCACAAGACATCGGTCATGGGGCTATCGCCAGCATGCCCGGCGTCAAGATGGCGTCCAGATGCTCCCCGCGTTGTTTTCAGTAGTAGGCTGCGCCGCCGTTAACGTGGATGGTCTGGCCGGTAATGAAGCCACCGTCGTCGCTGACCAGAAACAGGCAGGTGGCGGCGATCTCGTCGACATGCCCTTGACGGCCAAGCGGAATGCCGGCGGCGCTCGGCACGCGGCCTTGATACCACTCGGGGTTGTCCCGCCTGGTGTCGATGCTGCCGGGGGAGACCACATTGGCTCGGATGTTGTGCGCGGCAAACTCGGAGGCCAGCGCTCGCGCCATCCCGACTAAGCCCATCTTCGCCGCCGAGACGTGGGCACGCCCGCTGCCACCAGTAAAGGCGCCATCGCCGGTAAAGAACAGAATGCGCCCGTAGCGGTTCTTGACCATCGAGCCGATAGCGGCCTGAGTGCAGTAGAGCGCGCCGTCGAGGACGACACCCCTGACGTTCTCCCAGTCCTGAACCGTCAGCTCGATGAAGGGCTTGTGCGGCCGGATGGCGGCATTGTTGATCAGGATGTCGATGTGGCCGAACTCGGACAGCGCTCTCGCCACCATCGCGTCGACCTGTTCCTTCCTCGCGACGTCGGCAAGGATGGCGAGCGCCTTCACCCCTCGGTCGCGGGCCTGGCGCGCGACATCGTCGGCTTCGGCTTGGTTCGAGCGAGCGTTGACGATGACGTAAGCGCCTTCCCCGGCCAGCTTCAACACCGTTGCGCGGCCGATATTGCGACCCGAGCCGGTTACCAGGGCGACCTTCCCGTCGAGCTTACCCATCATGCACCTCCATGATCATGTTTCGCGACGCCCCTTGGCGAAGACGATACGTGCGCAAAGCGCAGGCAGCAAGTTACCGCAATCTCTGCCGAGGCTTCCGCTTCGGTGGTGTGCTTGAGTTCCATCGCCCCGGGCCGTAAACCTGTTCGAATGCTCGGCAGGGGTGGGGAAGTCTATGTTTGGTGCGCGAGATCGGGTTGCGCGCGCGGCTATGCTTGCTTCAATGCTGTTGCTCGGTTGCGTCACCGCTCATGCGCAAGCCCCCGCAGACGGCGCAGCGCTCGTCTCGCGCGGCGAATATCTGGCACGGACGGCCGATTGCATGCCGTGTCACACGGGCGATAAGTCAAAACCCTATGGCGGCGGCCTTCCCATCCATACCCCTTTCGGGATGATCTATTCGGTCAACATCACCTCCGATCCGGACACCGGCATCGGGCGATGGAGCTTTGCCGATTTCAAGAATGCGCTGCATAACGGCATCCGCGCCGACGGGGCCTACCTCTATCCCGCCATGCCGTTCGACGCCTATACCGGGATCGAGGAGGACGATCTGAAGGCACTGTGGGCTTTCGTTCATCGGATCCCGCCTGCCAAGGTGCCAAACCGCGAAAACGAGCTGGCCTTCCCCTTCGATATCCGCATGGGCATGCTGGCCTGGCGAGAGCTGTTCTTCACGCCCGCCTTCTTCAAGCCGACCAACGGCAAGAGCGCGCAGTGGAACCGCGGCGCCTATCTCGCCGAAGCGTTCGGCCATTGCTCGGACTGCCACAGCCCGCGAAACATTATGGGCGCGATCAAAGGCAAGGCGCAGTTTACCGGGACCGAGATCGACGGGTTCTACGCTCCCGACATCGCCTCGGGCGCGCTCGCCAAGACCTGGAACAAGGACAGCCTCGCACAGTTTCTGAAGACGCGGTCCGTCCCACAACGCACCGCCGTGCTTGGGCCGATGGCCGAGGTCGTGCACGACAGCCTGGCCTATCTGACGGCTACCGACCTCGGCGACATGGTGAGCTATCTGCTCGACAGCCCGCCGCCTCCCGATATGCCGGCACCGCAGAAGCGCTCGCCTCTGCCGGCCGATCTCTATCATCGGGCAGCAAAGCTCTACATCGCCAACTGCGCCGCCTGCCACCAGGACCACGGCACCGGTATTCCGGGCGCGGTGCCGCCGCTCGCCGGCAATCCCGCGGTCACCCCAGCGGAGCCTTATAACATCGTGATGGTGGTGCTGGGAGGGTTGGCGCCCAGCGGCAACTACAGCGCCATGCCCTCCTTTGCCGGCCGCTTGTCCGATAGCCAGATAGCCGACCTCGCCAATTATGTGCGCACCAGCTGGGGCAACCAAGCGGCCCCAAACGCCACCCCGAGCATGGTGGCCGCCTGGCGGCCGACCGCCAATGTCCCCGATTACGGCACACAGGCGGCCGCGGCCTTCAAATGTCCAGAGGTCGGCGGAGGCCCGGGCGCCTCAGGACCCAATCCGCAGGCCGTAGCCGACCTCGCGGCAATGATCCAGGCAGGCGATCGAAGAATTCCGGATTTGGTCGCAACCTACCAGAGAGAGGCTGCGAGCGCCGGCCCGGCCGAGGTGGTGGACGCGCTGATGGCCGCCTATTGCCCGGCCGTAGCAGCAAGCGATGCGCCGACCTATCTGAAACTGGCGGCACTACGGAGTTTCGCGATGCAGGCTGAGGCGGCCGTCTGGCCGCAGACGGTGGGCATCTCTGCGCCACCGCTCGACGTTATCTGGGCGACGCCGGTCGGACATACGCTGGTCTACCGGGAGCCGAGGCCGTTCGCTGGCAAGCTCACCTGCCCCGCCGATGACGGCAAGCTGGTGCCGCAGGAGCTCGTTGCCAAGGCCACCGCCCTCCTCGGCAAGCCGAAGTTGCCCGTACCCGGCGATGCAGCCAGCCAGTTCGCCACCAATTTCGCGACACAAAATCCCAACGCCGCGCCGGCCGACCTGGCCAATGCGATGATCACCGCCTATTGCTCGTCAGTGACCTCGGACAGCTCGGTGGAGCAGGCCGTGCAGCGCGCCTGGCTGCAAGATTTCGGCGCGCAGATGATTCAGGCTCTGCAGAGCGGCACGCTCGCAACTAAGAAATAGGGCCGGTTACGACTGCGGATCAGGTTTCGCCGGGTCGTCGCCGCTCGTCTCGGGCGGTGGCTCACCCGGATGAAATTCCAATGACACGCCATTCATACAATAGCGCTGGCCGGTCGGCTCGGGGCCGTCGTCGAAGACATGGCCGAGATGGCCGCCGCAGTGGCTGCAGTGCACTTCAGTTCGGGTCATGAAAAGGCTGCGGTCGGTTTCGGTTTCGACCGCCTCATCGAGGGGCGCCCAGAAGCTCGGCCAGCCGGTTCGGCTGTTGAACTTGGTGTCGGAGGCGAAAAGCGGCTGGCCGCACCCGGCGCAATGGTAGATCCCCGCTCCGTATTGCTTGTCGAGCGGGCTCGATCCGGCCCGTTCGGTGCCGTGCTCTCGCAACACCCTGTATTGCGCCGGAGAGAGCTTGCGTCGCCATTCCTCCTCGCTCAGCGCAACCGCGAATGGTTTCGCCGCCGAGTGTCCCCGGCCGCCGAATCGACCGAAAAATCCCTCTGCCATACCCTTCCCTCTCGGATCCAGCGTGCAATCATTTGGATATCGGGGCAGTAATGCCGCGCGTGAAGGGGAAGCTGACGAAGGAACCGAGGAGTTCAGTGCACCCGCTCGTCCTCACCCGGGATGGGACGCAGCAATTCCGCGGTGGAGCGGGCGATCCAGCACCAGACGACGCAGGTCAGCTCGTCATCGCCGCTGCGCAAGCGCTGCGCCTCCTGCTGCGCGATTTCCGTGGCGGCGGCGCCGTGCCGACGGACGAGAAGCAGGGCCGCTTCCCAGATCTTCCTCTCGTTGGTCATTGTCATTATGGAAGTCATCATAAACGTAAAGTCCCTGAGCAGGCGAGAGTTCCCTGGGGCCCTCCGATCGACCGGAGCAGAAGACCGGATGCGTCAAAGATGCGTCCAACATCTAGTGGGTGTTGGGTCACCTCATACTGGATGCTGCTTGCGTCCGTATTAAGCCGCCATATATTTTCGCTCCATGCCGGATCTTTTTGATACACCGCTTCCCAAGGCTATCCAAGGCTACTCCGCCAAGGACATCGAGGTCCTCGAGGGGCTGGAGCCGGTCCGCCGTCGTCCCGGCATGTATGTCGGGGGCACCGACGAGCGCGGGCTGCATCACCTCGTCGCCGAGGTCCTCGACAACGCGATGGACGAGGCGGTTGCCGGCCATGCGACGCGGATCGAGATCGAGCTCGGCGCTGGCAACTGGGTAACGATTCGCGACAACGGCCGCGGCATTCCGGTCGATCCTCACCCCCGCTTCCCGGCCAAATCGGCTCTTGAGGTCATCCTCACGACATTGCATTCCGGCGGCAAGTTTGGCGGTGATGCTTACAAGACCTCGGGCGGTCTGCACGGGGTCGGGGTCTCCGTCGTCAATGCATTATCCGACGAGCTCGAAGTTGAAGTTGCCCGCGACCGGCAGGTCTGGAACCAGAGTTACCGGCGTGGAGTACCCCGAACAAAGCTGTTGGCGGGCGGTCTGGTGCAGAACCGGCGCGGCACAACCGTGCGGTTTCACCCCGATCCCGAGATCTTCGGGGAGCTTGGGTTCCGGTCGGCAACGCTCTACCGGATGGCGCGCTCCAAGGCCTACCTTTTCCGCGGCCTCGAAATCCGCTGGAGCTGCGACCCGTCGGTGCCGCGGCCGGAGGGCGTTCCGGCCGAAGCTAGGCTGCATTTCCCGGGTGGGCTGGGCGATTTCCTCTCGGCCAGTCTCGAGGGTCACGCGATGCTGATGCCGCGGCCCTTTGTCGGGAAGGTCGATTTTCCGGAAGGCGGCGGTGTCGAATGGGCGGTCACCTGGCCGGGGGACGAAGAAGAAGGGTTCAGCCACTCTTATTGCAACACAATCCCGACGCCAGAAGGCGGCACCCACGAGGCCGGACTGCGTGGTGCCCTGTTACGCGGGGTCAAGGGATACGGCGAGCTCATCGGGAACCGCCGCGTTGCACAGGCGACGGGCGAGGACGTCACCGCCGGTGCAGCGATGCTGCTGTCCCTGTTTATCCGCGATCCGCAGTTTCAGGGCCAGACGAAAGAAAGACTGGCCTCCTCGGAAGCGACGAGGCTCGTTGAAAGCGCGGTCAAGGACCACTTCGATCACTGGCTCAGCGCCGATCCGGCGACCGCGCGGGTCTTGCTCGACCGCATCGCCGAGCGCGCCGAGGAGCGGCAGCGGCGGCGGCAACAGCGCGAACTTGCGCGCAAGACCGCAACACGAAAGCTGCGGCTACCAGGCAAGTTGGCCGACTGCACCCGCGACAGCGCTGCCGGCACAGAGATTTTTCTCGTCGAGGGCGACAGCGCCGGCGGCTCAGCCAAGCAGGCACGCGACCGCGAGACCCAGGCGATCCTGCCGCTACGGGGCAAGATCCTGAATGTGGCAAGCGCGTCCGCTGACAAGATGCGCGCCAATCAGGAGCTTTCCGACATCACCCTGGCGCTTGGAACGGGCTCGGGCGCGCATTATCGCGAGGAGGGGCTGCGCTACGAACGGATCATCATCATGACCGATGCCGATGTCGACGGCGCGCACATCGCCTCGCTTCTGATGACCTTCTTCTTTCGCGAGATGCCCAAACTGGTCGAGAACGGGCACCTCTATCTGGCGCTCCCGCCCCTCTATCGTCTGACACAGGGCGACGTGACCAATTACGCCCGCGACGACACGCATCGGGATGAGCTGCTGCGGACCACCTTCAATGGTCGCGGCAAAGTCGAGGTCAGCCGCTTCAAAGGGCTCGGCGAAATGCCGGCGCGTTATCTGAAGGCAACGACGATGGACCCAGCACAGCGGACATTGTTGCGGGTGACCTTGCCGCAGAAGCCCGACCCGGCGGCGATCGAACTGCCGGCCGAGGAATTCGAACGCACAAAGGCCTTGGTCGAGACTTTGATGGGTAGGCGCCCCGAGCTGCGCTTCGAATACATCCAAAAGAACGCCCGCTTCGCCCGCGATCTCGACGTTTAGAGACCACTTGCGTAAATTCGCGGCGCCCCTTAACTAACATCTGTCGACCCGTTTGAATTCGGCTTTCCGGCCTGCGTTCCTTTGCGATCGTCCGACCGTGTCTCCCGAGCCAATCGACGTCCGATGCGCTGCGCATTCGCGTGGCGTCCTAATTGCTTACTTGGAGTTCTTGCTAATGGCGTCCGGTACGGTCAAATGGTTCAATGCGCAAAAGGGATATGGATTTATCCAGCCTGAAAACGGCGGCGCTGACGTCTTCGTCCACATCTCTGCCGTCGAACGCGCAGGAATGGACAATCTGCGTGAAGGCCAGAAGCTCAGCTACGAGCTTGAGCAAGGCCAACGCGGCCGGGTCTCTGCGGTGAATCTGCGGCCGGTCTGAGCACGGGCAAATATCTATGCGAGGGCGTCCCATTTTGGCTTAATGGCGACGCCCTCGTCGCTTGGTCCAGGAGATCTCTTTGGCAAAGGAAGATTTGATCGAATTTGAAGGTACTGTACTCGAACTCCTTCCCGACGCGCGTTTTCGTGTAAGGCTCGACAATGGACACGAGACCTTGGCTTACTCATCCGGCAGAATGAAGAAAAATCGCATCCGCATACTCGCCGGCGATCGCGTCACCGTGGAAATGACCCCTTATGATCTGACAAAAGGACGGATCAACTTCCGACACAAGGATGAACGGGCGGCTCCCCCAATGACGCCTCGGCCTCAATACCGCAGACGCTAAACCCCGGACAGTTCTTACGCGCGGCGAGATCTGCGACGTTGCCACCGCACATCTCATCTGCTAAAAAAGTTTGACATTTCCCGCGCTAAACCCATTTTTAGGGGTAGGTAAACAACAACTGAATTGTTGCAATAAGGCTACAATATCTCGATGGGTTTTTCCGAACTTGATCTATCGCCTGAAGTTCTTCAGGCAATATCCGACGCCGGCTATATCAATCCCACCCCGATCCAGGAAAAAGCGATCCCGCACGTAAAACGTGGCCGGGACGTCCTTGGTTGCGCCCAAACCGGAACCGGCAAGACTGCGGGCTTCGTGCTGCCTATGGTCGACATGCTGGCCGCCGGCCGTGCCAGGGTGCGGATGCCGCGCTCGTTGATCCTCGAACCGACGCGCGAGCTCGCGACCCAAGTCGCAACCTCGTTCGAAACCTACGGCAAATATCATCGTCTCACGATGGCCCTATTGATCGGCGGCGAGAGTTTTATCGACCAGGAGCGCAAGCTCGATCGCGGCGTCGATGTGCTGATCGCGACGCCGGGGCGGCTTCTCGACTTGCATGGACGCGGCAAGATCCTCCTCTCGGATACGCGCATCCTGGTCATCGACGAGGCTGACCGGATGCTCGATATGGGGTTCATCCCGGATGTCGAACGGATCATCGGGCTGTTGCCAGAGACCAGGCAGACGCTGCTCTTCTCGGCGACGATGCCGGCCGAAATCCGCAAGCTCGCCGACGCCTTCTTGCGCGACCCGGTAGAGATTGCGGTGGCACCACCGGCCTCGCCCGCGGCGACCGTGATCCAGTCGCTTTCCGTGGTCGACCCACGAGACAAGCGTGAAGCGCTGCGCCGTCTGATCCGCTCCGAGGACGTCAAGAACGCGCTGATCTTTTGCAACCGCAAGCGCGACGTCGACATCCTCTTCCACTCTCTGAGCCGTCACGGGTTCGACGCGGCGGCGCTGCATGGCGATATGCCGCAACCCAAACGGACCGAAACTCTCGACCGGTTCCGCAACGGCGACATCCGGCTGCTTGTCGCCAGCGACGTCGCCGCACGTGGCTTAGATATCCAAGGTCTGAGCCACGTCTTTTGTTTCGATGTGCCGATACACGCCGAGGACTATGTCCACCGTATCGGCCGAACCGGCCGCGCCGGGCGGGAGGGCCGATCGTTCATGCTCGCCTCTCCCGAAGACGGCAAAGCGGTCGCGGCGATCGTCAGGCTGATCGGCAAGGATATTCCGCCGGTCGTCATCGACGATCTCGAACCGGCTGAGCTTGAATATGAGGAACACCGGAGAGGCAGATCACGACGGCCGGCGCGATCCGACCACCGCCAGCGCGCCAGCCGCCACGATGGCAAAGTGAAACCGAAGTTGGGGGCAGATCGCCACAACGGGCACGATGTGGCCGGCTCGAATGTCGCTACGTTCCCGCCCGCTCGGGCAACTCGCCATCCGCGCCAACCGGAGCGCAGACCGGATCAGGATCGGTCGGTCGTCGGTTTTGGCGACGACCTCCCGGCATTCCTCGCCCGCCCTCCTCGAATTGTCGCCGGCACTTGATATGAGCGGCGACGAAACGGGTTGGGTCCGGGCGGCAGAGCGCGCCAATTTAGCCCAAGGCGACGTTCTCGGCGTTGAAGTTGCCGGCCATTCGATCGCGCTCTATGACGTCGATGGCGGTGTTTTTGCGACCGATAATATCTGTACACACGCCTATGCCCGTCTATCCGATGGCTGGCTCGACGGCGAACTGATCGAATGCCCACTGCACGCCGCGCGTTTCGATGTGCGGACCGGCAAGGTGCTCGACCCGCCGGCGACAGAGGATCTGAAGACCTACCCGGTCCGCATCGTCGACGACGAAATCCAGGTCAAGCTCGACTGAACTCCGTCTGCGATCACACAAAGGTCCCTCGCGCCGCATAGGCGGATGAGGGAGGGACCCGCGTCAGCCGGAGGGTGAGGGGCGGAGAGCGACGCGGCTTTGGCTCGTTTCAGCCGTAAACCCGCCGGTAGAGATGAATGATCTCGTCGCTCGTCGGCACGCGCGGATTGTTCCCGGGAGAGCCCGAAGCCAGCGCCTGGTTGGCCATCACCGGCAGCAGCTCTTCGTAACGTCCGGCGTCGATCCCCCAGGCGCGCGGGCTCGGCACCTTTAAATCTTCGTTGAGTCGACGCAGCTCGTCTAATAGGCGGGCGACCGCGGCTTGGCTGCCCTCGGTTTCGTCGGCGACCCCCATTGCCCGGGCGCAGTCGGCATAGCGCTCGAGCGCGCCCGACGCCGAGAAGGCGGTGATCTCGGGCAGCAGCATCGCGTTCGACAGCCCATGCGGCACATGGAAAAAGGCACCGATCGGCCGGCTCATGCCATGGACGAGGCACACGCTCGCATTCGAGAAGGCCATACCAGCCGTCGTCGCTCCGAGCATCATCGCCTCGCGCGCCACCCGGTTGTCGGGCTCCGCGCAGGCGGTGCGAATGTGCCGCGCGATGAGCTCCATCGCGTTCTTGGCGAGCCCGTCGGTGAAGGGGCTCGCCCGGCGGCTGACATAGGCCTCGATCGCGTGGGTCAGGCTGTCGAGCCCGGTGTCAGCGGTCAGCCGCCGCGGCATCGTCAGGGTCAGCTCGTAATCGACGATCGCAGCAACCGGACAACAGGCGAGGCCGGTGATCAACATCTTCTCGTCGGTCTCGGTATCGGTAATGACGGTGAACCGTGTCACCTCCGAGCCGGTGCCGGCCGTCGTCGGGACTGCCACGAGTGGCGGTCCTGCGCTCGGGATTTCGGCGGGGACCTTGTAGTCGCGCATCTTTCCGCCGTTGGCGACGAGCACGGACATCGCCTTTGCCGTGTCGATCGAACTGCCGCCGCCAATCGCGACGAGGCAGTCGAAATCGCCCTCGGCGAAACGTGCAGTTCCGATCTCGACGACAGCCGTTGTCGGGTCGGGAACGGTATCGGAAAACACTTTCCAAACGACACCGGCGCGGTCGAGTTGGCCGGTCGCTCGGTCGAAGTGGTCCGAACTGAAGAGAAAGGGATCGGTGACGATCAGCGGCCTGGCGAGGCTCAGCCGCGCGAGCATGCCGGGCAGCTCGCCGAGCGCGCCGCCACCGACGGCCATCAGACGCGGCGTCGTGATCATCGCGACCATCAGAACCTCCTCTTCATGCGTAGACCGCAGGGTCGAACCGCTCCAGATAGGAAAGATTCGGGCATATTTCGGCAAAGCCGCAGCGCAGATAAAGGCTCTTGGCGTCCTTGGTAACGAGCAGCCAGCGGCGCAGGCCCTGCAGCGGCGCATGCGCCAGGATCGTCTCTATCAGCCATCGCCCGAGCCCGGCGTTACGCTCCTCTGCGACGACGAAGACGTCGGCGAGATAGGCAAAGGTCGCTTGATCGGTGACGATGCGGGCGAAACCGACCTGCGTGCCGCCGCGATAAAGCCCGAACACGATCGAGTGAGCAATCGCGCGGCGCAATGTATCGAACGGGATATCGCGCGCCCAGTGCGAGCACTTGGCGAGAAAATGATGGATCAGTGCGATATCAAGACGGCTCGGATCGGTATCGATTTGGTAGCGCCGGCCGCCGACCATGCGGCCGGCAATAACGGTCTCGGTCATCGAGGTAACCCTGCTGGCTTGCCTTGGACGATACCGGCGCGGCGGAAGGGCAGCGCACGGACGCAGCGCCGGCAACCTGCCGGAGCTGCTAGCGCATTCGTCGTCGCAGGGTGAGGACCGAGGCCAACATAGCTGCAGGAAGGTGGCGATGGAGCGGCTGATGTCAACCCGGCTTTTTCAGGCGAAAACGCAAGACGCCGGCGGGCTCTTCGCTGGCCTCGATGAGCTCGCATCCGGTAGTCTGACAGAAATGCTCGAAATCCTTGGTGGCGCCGGGGTCGGTCGCGAGGATTTCAAGCACCGCACCAGGGGCGAGCGGCTTCAGCGCCCGTCGCGCCTTCAGCACCGGCAACGGGCAGAGCAGCCCGGTGGCATCGAGGGTAGCGGCGATTTCACCGGTCGCATCCGTCATGATTTGCCTCTTGCAATAAGTCAGGGCGAATCTTAGCAGCTCACCCGAAGCGGTTCGAGCGGGAGAAACCGCTGGGGACGAGACGGCCGGCGGCGCCGCGGGCCCCACACCAGGGGGCGAGGTTCACCTCGGTACGGGTGCGGTTTTCGCCCTGGCGCCAGGAGAGGCCGTCGGCGAGGCTGAACACCTTGCAATCGGCGAGACCGCCCGATTTGTAACGCTGCAGGATAACGCCGCGGCCGCGCGTCATCAACGGGATATCGTCGAGCTTGACGATCAGCATCTTGCGGTTGTCGCCGACAAAGGCAACGGCATCACCGACCTCCGCCTGCACGCAAACGCGGGCGGTCGCATCTTCACCCGGTGTCAACACTTGCTTCCCCGCCCGTGTCTGGGCGACCGCCTCTTCGCCGTCGACGACAAAGCCGCGGCCATCGCTCGCCGCCACCAGCAACTCCATACCCAGCCGGTAGGGGAACATCGCGATGACGTCGTGCTCGTTCGGCAGATCGATCATCAGCCGCAGCGGCTCGCCATGCCCACGCCCCCCAGGCAGCCGATCGACTCCGATCGTATAGAAACGGCCATTGCTGCCGAACACGATCAGCCGGTCCGTCGTCTCGGCGGCAACCGCAAAGCGCGGCGCGTCGCCTTCCTTGTATTTCTGCTCGGCGGCCGAACCATTGTGCCCCTTGATCGCACGGATCCAGCCTTTAGCCGAGCACAGCACCGTCACCGCCTCGCGCTCGACCAAGGCCTCGGCAGGAATCTCGATCGGCTCCGGGGCAGCGGCGATCTCGGTGCGGCGCCGGCCCACCGGCGTGTCGCCGCCGAACTCGGCGGCGGTCTCTCTGACCTCTTTGGCGATCGCACGCCATTGCCGCCGGTCGCTCGCCAGAAGCGCGGTGAGTTCTCCCTGTTCGGCGGAGAGTGCGTCTATTTCCTTGCGGATCTCGATTTCCTCGAGCCGGCGCAAGGCGCGCAGCCGCATGTTGAGGATCGCCTCGGCCTGGATTTCGGTCAGCTCCCAGCGGGCCATCATCTCCGCCTTCGGGTCGTCGCCCTCGCGGATAATGCGGATCACTTCGTCGAGGTTGACATAGACGATGATCTGGCCGTGCAGGATCTCCATGCGACGGGCGACCGTAGCCAAGCGATGGCGGTTCCGTCGCTGCAGCACGACCCGGCGATGATCGAGAAACGCCTGCAGCGCCTCCTTCAGGTTCATTACCCGCGGGACGCCAAGAGGATCGAGCACGTTGAGGTTGAGCGGCACGCGCGCTTCCAGCTCGGTCAGGCGGAAGAGCTGCTCCATCAGCATCTCGGCTTCGACATTGCGCGTCTTCGGCTCGAGCACGAGGCGAACGTCCTCCGTCGACTCGTCCCGGATGTCGGCGAGGAGCGGCAGCTTTTTCTCTTCGAGCAAAGCGGCAATCTTCTCGATCAGTCGCCCTTTCTGCACCTGAAACGGCACTTCGGTAACGACGATCTGGTAGAGGCCGTGGCCCAGCGCCTCCGTCGTCCAACGGGCCCGCAGACGAAAACTGCCGCGGCCCGTCTCATAGGCGAGGCGAATGCCTTCCGGCGGCTCGACTAGGACGCCCCCGGTCGGAAAGTCCGGTCCGGGGATCAGGAGGTGGAGCTCGTCGACGGCGCAGGCGGGATGATCAATCAGATGCAACAGCGCAGCGCAGAGCTCGCCGACATTGTGGGGCGGGATGCTCGTCGCCATCCCGACGGCGATGCCCGAGGCACCGTTGGCGAGGAGGTTAGGGAAGCGGGCGGGAAGGACGACGGGTTCCTGGTCCTCGCCGTCGTATGTCGACCGGAAATCGACGGCATCCTCGGCGATCCCGTCGAGCATCGCTTGCGCCACGGCGGAAAGCCGGCTCTCGGTGTAGCGCATCGCTGCCGCGTTATCGCCGTCAATGTTGCCGAAATTGCCCTGCCCGTCGACCAGCGGGTAGCGCTGCGAAAAATCCTGCGCGAGACGCACCAGCGCGTCGTAGACCGCCAGCTCGCCATGCGGGTGGAACTTGCCGATCACGTCGCCGACGACGCGAGCGCATTTCTTGTAACCGGACTCGGGATCAAGGCGAAGCTCTTGCATCGCGTGCAGGATCCGGCGGTGCACCGGCTTCAGCCCGTCGCGCACATCGGGCAGCGAGCGGGACATGATCGTCGACAGCGCATACGAGAGATAGCGCTCGCCGAGCGCATCGGCGAAGTCGACATTGCGGATCTCGCCGGATAGGGCTGTCACAGCCATACGTTAATTATCTCCGCGTTGCGGTCATTCCGGGGCGTGGGCACAGCCACGAGCCCGGAACCTATGAACACCTGCCTAAGAGATCTGGGGGCTGGCCGGTGTTCATGGGTTCCGGGCCTTGCCCTTTGGTGGGCCATCCGGGAATGACGAAGCGCTCATCGTAGCAGCCGCTACCGGCTCTCGCATGCGCTCGGCCAATCGCAGTCGGGCCGCCGGCAGGGTTCGGCCCTGCGGCCGGAATATGTGGTGCACCAGGAAATGCTCGGTCAAGCTCATGCCCAGCGCGATCTGAGCCCGGTCGGCAGGTTCGTCGCGCCAAAGAAACTCAGGCAATGGCAATAGCTTATCGTGATAGGGCAGACCCGCGGCCCGCGACACCGCACGCCCGGTGCGGGGCGAGACATAGGCAAGATCGGTCGTGACACCGGTGACGGCGCAGCGCCCGAGATCGAGACCAAAACCCGCTGCGGCAAGCAGACCGCACTCCCAGCCGACATAATGCCTGTCCCAGTCGGCCCGCGAATCGAGGGCTTCGAGCAGGCGGGAAAACAACGCGAAGACATCCGGATGCGGCTCCCTCTCAGGCAATGCGGCCGCAACCAGCGCTGCCGCCGCGCTCAGTGCGGCCAATCGCTCGGGATCGTCGAGAATCCGGGAGGCATGGGGCCGGAGGATTTCGCACACTATGATGCCGAGATGCTCGGCGAGGCGGCCGCGCCACACTGCCGCGACCTCGTTGCCGGGCTGCAGAACCGCCCGCAGCTTTGGTGACTGCCCGCCGCGAACGAGCCCGGCATGACGCCCATGCTCGCGGGTCAAGAGCTCGACGATCACCCCGCTTTCGCCATGGCGGCGAGCCGCCAGGACAAACCCCGTGTCATGCCACTCCATCAGACGTTGTAGTCTAGCCCAAGCGCCTCAAAGCGCTCGCGATCCTCTACCCAGTTCTGGCGGACCTTGACAAACAAGAACAGATGAACGCGCCGCTCCAGCAGGCGCTCGAGCTCGATGCGGGCACGCGCACCTATCGATTTGATTCGGCTCCCGCCGTCGCCAAGCACGATCGCGCGCTGGCCGGGCCGTTGGACATAGATCACCTGTTCTATCCGCACGCTGCCGTCCGGCCTGTCTTCCCATTGCTCGGTCTCGACGGTCGAGGCGTAAGGAACCTCATCATGCAATTGCAGAAAGACCTGCTCGCGGGTCACTTCGGCCGCAATCAGGCGCTCGGGAGCATCGGAGAGCTGGTCCTCCGGGAATAGCCACGGCCCCTCTGGAAGACTGTCGGCGAGATGCCGCTTTACATCCTCGACGCCATCGCCTTTGAGACCGGAGATCATGAAGATGGGATCAAAGTTGCCTTCCCGCGCGAGAGTGTCGGTGAGGCCGAGCAAGCGCTCGTGGGGAACCAGGTCGATCTTGTTTAATGCCAGGATCGACTTACGGCCGTGCTCGGCGAGACGGTCAAGAATTCGGTGTGTGTCCTCTTCCATCCTGCGCGACGCATCGACCAGCAGCAAGATCTCATCGGCATCATCGGCACCCGACCAGGCATCCGCCACCATCGCCCGGTCGAGGCGGCGCCGCGGCCTGAAGATGCCAGGCGTATCGACAAAGATGATCTGTGTCCGCCCTTCGATCGCAATGCCGAGGAGGCGCCGGCGCGTCGTCTGAGCCTTGGGTGTGACAATCGCCAGCTTGTGGCCCACAAGCCGGTTGAGCAGCGTCGACTTACCTGAATTGGGGGCACCGATCAGGGCAACATAGCCGCACCGCGTCTGCGTGGGCTGCGCCTTGTCCACTGCTCAAACGGCGTGCTGTTTCGCCCACTCGACAACCTCAGCGTGGGTCCCGAACCAGACGCTCTCCTGGGATTTGGCGTGGCGGATGACTTCTTCGAGGATCCAGACGCGCGAGCGGTAGCCGATGATGTGGGGGTGCATGGTTAGCTGGAAAACGCCGCCTTCTTCATAGGCCGCGTCGAACTCGCGGCGGAAAATGTCGAACACGTCACTTGGCGGGGTGTAGGGCCGCAGCGACTGAAACCGGTTCATCATGAAATAAACCGCGTCGTCGCGGACCCACTCCACGGGGAACTCCACAACCCCGGCGGGCTCGCCATCGAGCAGCAGCTCGTAGCAATCCTCGTCGCTCATCAGCGAAGAATCGTAGAGCAGTCCCATCTCCTTCTCGATTTCGAGCGTGTGCCGGCTGAAATCCCAGGAGGGGGTCCGCAAACCGACTGGCCGGACTCCGGTGATCTGCTCCAATGTTTCCGCCGAGCGCCGCATCAAGTCGCGCTCGGCTTCCTGCGGCAGAGCGGAGTTCAGCTCGTGGATCCAGCCATGGATCCCGATTTCATGGCCCTCGGCGACCACCCGGCGCTGCTCGTCGGGATGGAGAAGCGCGGTGACGGCCGGCACATAGAAGCTGGCTTTGACGCCGTGCTTTTCCAGAAGATTGAGGATACGCGGGACGCCGACCCGGTTGCCGTATTGTCCCCATGCCAAGCGGCCGATCGATTTGCCGCCATCACGCAAGTCGCTGGTCTCGTGGTCGCTGTCGAAGGACAGCGCCACCGCGCAGCGCGCGCCCCCCGGCCATTCGGCTGGTCGCAGGCGTCGGCCGGCCCGAACGCGGTTGACGAGCTTGCGCCAGTGCTCTTCGGGCCACTGCCAGGGCTCGAGATTGGGGTTGGCGGTGTTCATGGGTCCTCCTCGTCCACCTCTCGATGCTTCGAACCCGGCGGCGGGGGAAGAGGATTGGTCGGAGCGGTGAGATTCGAACTCACGACCCTCAGCACCCCATGCTGATGCGCTACCAGGCTGCGCTACGCTCCGACGGGGACGGCTCTGCCGACGCAAGTGATCTTAATCACCCGCCCCGTGCCGTGCAATGGGCGGGCAATAAGCTGCGCCTGTCCAGCTCACCCGGCGAGCAATTTGTCGAGCAGCGCCCGTATTTCGAGAAGCTCAGCTCGCACATCCTCCAAAGCCTGCTGTAACTGTAGCCGAGTAAGACCCGCGTCGGCCGCTCCTTCGCTAGGTAGAGCGGCTGGCTCGATGGGGAGAAGTTTCGGCCGCGGCTTCGCCTCCTTTGGGGTCTCACCACCGCGTAGCCCGCCCTGGCTGAGCAGCTTCTTAACCCCGCGGATCGTATAGCCCTCCTGGTGGAGGTGCTGTCGGATCCGCCTTAGCAGATCGATATCTTCCGGCCGGTAGTAACGGCGTCCCCCACCGCGCTTCAGTGGTTTGACCTCAGGGAACTTGGATTCCCAGAATCGCAGGACATGCGCCGGCAGATCGAGCTCCTGCACGACTTCGCCGATAGTGCGAAAGGCAGTGTCCGATTTTACAACGCGCCGCCGCGCCGTCGCCTCGCCGGCCTGATCCACCTCAGACCGTTTACACCTTGGCCGCCGCTTTGCGCGCTACCCTTGTCTTGTCCTCGTTCGGCTCGGCCAGACCGTGGTTGATTTGATCCTTCAGCGCGTGTGAGGCTCGAAAGACAAGAACACGGCGCGGGCTGATCGGCACTTCCTGGCCCGTCTTGGGATTGCGGCCGACACGCTCGCCTTTGTGCCGGACCGCAAAGCTTCCGAAGGATGAGATTTTGACCATCTCGCCGCGTTCGAGCGCGCCCGAGATCTCAGCAATAACCGATTCGACGAGTTCGGCCGATTCGTTGCGTGACAAGCCGACCTCTTGATAGACCGCTTCGCTCAGCCGAGCGCGCGTAATTGTATCTCCGGCCATTGGGTTCCCTCCCGTTCTTTTCGGAAGCGTAAACCCCTTAAAATACGTCGTCAAATTCAACAGCGTCGTAGCGTCTCTGGCAAGGCATACTACCAGCGCACCAGGCTCGCGCCCCAGCTAAGCCCACCACCGAGTGCCTCTATCAGTACTAAGTTCCCGGGCCTGATGCGACCATCACCCACCGCCGCTTCAAGAGCGAGTGGAATTGAGGCGGCAGAGGTATTGGCGTGGTGTTCAATGGTCATGACGATCTTTTCAGACGAGAGCCCGAGCTTTCGCCCAATGCCGTCGATGATGCGGCTGTTCGCCTGGTGGGGTACCAGCCAGTCGATATCCGCCGCGGTCAGACCGTTGGCGCGCAGCACTTCCTCGACTACTTCGCTTAGATGTTGAACCGCTTGCCGGAAGACCTCGCGTCCCTCCATTCGCAGATAGCCCGTGTGGCGCGTGGACGAGGGGCCGCCGTCGACATAGAGGATGTCGTATTGGCGGCCGTCCGAATGCAAATGGTTGGAAAGAACGTATCGCCCGCGGGGCGCGGAAGCCGACACAGCTTTCAAAGCTATGGCACCTGCGCCGTCACCAAACAGCACGCAGGTGCCGCGATCTTCCCAGTCGAGAATTCGAGAAAATGTCTCGGCTCCGATGACGAGCGCGGTCCGTGCTTGCCCAAGGCGAAGCGCATTGTCGGCGATTGAAAGGGCAAAAATGAAGCCCGCGCACACCGCCTGAACATCAAAGGCCGCGCCCTGCGTCATCCCGAGCCGAGCTTGCACTTTCGTAGCGGTCGCCGGGAAGGTGTTGTCCGGCGTTGCCGTCGCCAGTACGAGCAGATCGACATCGCTGCCGCTCATCCCCGCGCTTGCCAGCGCGCGCTCCGCAGCGTGAGATGCGAGGTCCGAGGTTAGCTCGCCGGAGGCCGCCACCCGGCGCTCGCCAATCCCGGTTCGTTGCCGTATCCATTCGTCGGAGGTGTCGAGACGGCTGGCGAGCTCGTGATTGGTGACGATCCGCTCGGGGAGATAGGCGCCGCATCCGGCGACCTGGGACCGCAGGTTCATTGCAAGGCGCTTACAGCGCCGGCTCCTGGGTGGAGGGCGCCTCGCTGAGACGAGCGAGCTCGAGATGGATCTTGTCGAGAACGCCATTCACCTTCATGTCGACGGCAACACCGATCGCGTTGGCAAAGCCGAAAGCGTCGGTCGAGCCGTGGCTTTTGACGGCGATCCCACTCAGACCCAGGAAAATCGCGCCGTTGTAACGGCGCGGGTCGCTGCGCATTCGCAGTTTTCGGAGCGCACCGCGAGCAAACAAATAGCCGATCCGCGCGGGAAGCGAGTGACGAAACGCGGATTCCAGAAACTCGCTGAAGAGCTTGACCGTTCCTTCTGCGGTCTTGACAGCTATATTGCCCGTGAACCCGTCGGTCACGACGACATCAACGGTCCCGGCCGCAATATCGTCGCCCTCGATAAATCCGTAGAAATGGATCGGGGTAATTTCCTCGCGCAACCGAGCGCTTGCAGCACGAACGGCGTCGTTTCCCTTCAGATCTTCTGAGCCCACATTGAGCAGGCCGACGGTCGGTTCTATTAGGCCAAGGACGGTGCGGGCGAACACATCCCCCATCAATGCAAATTGCACGAGGTTCTCAGCATCGCATTCGACATTGGCGCCGAGATCGAGCATCACGCTTTCCCCGCGGCGAGTGGGAAAGAAGGACGCGATCGCCGGACGATCGATCCCCGGCAGCGTCTTGAGGGCGAACTTGGCGATTGCCATCAATGCGCCGGTATTTCCTGCAGAAACCACCCCATCCGCGCGCCCGTCCGCGACGGCATCGATCGCCAACCGCATGCTCGATTGCCGCCCCGCACGCAGCGCCAGCGACGGCTTTGCATCATCCGCAACCACCTCGCTGGTGTGGTGCAGTGTCACCGACTTCCCGAGGCGCGGCACCTTTGCGAGCAGCGGGCGGACTTCGTCTTCCACGCCAAATAGCAGAAAATGAACATCGGGATGGCGCTGCAACGCGATCTCGGCACCTTTGACAACAATGCCAGGAGCCCGGTCGCCGCCCATGGCGTCGAGGGCGATCGTGATGGGTTCGCTCACCTTGGGCTACCTCTGTGCCGAGGCTTCCTGGTCAGACGTTCTCGGATCGCACCGTCGTGACCTCGCGCCCATCGTAGTATCCGCACGATTCGCACAGATGATGCGGCCGCTTGAGTTCGCCACAATTCGGGCATTCGGCATAGGCGGCCGGTTTCAGCGCGTGGTGTGAGCGCCGCATATTGCGGCGAGACGGCGATGTCTTCTTCTTCGGAACAGCCATGGATAGCTCGGTTTTGGGGAAGATGTTTTGCGCTAATTAGCTAAAAACAAGACCCGCGGCAACAACGATAGAGCCGCGTCGCAAAGCAGACGCCGCCACCTTGGCAGCCATACGATAAGCAAAATCTCAGCATTCCGTGTGCTTCCCGAGGCGAGCCAACGAGGCGAACGGCCCTTCGAAGGGTTCGGCCTCGGCTGGGTCTTCGATCGTTGCGTCTGGGTGGCGAGGAAACTCGGGTAGCGCCAGCGACAGTTCCTGGGCGACGGCCTCGCCGATATCGAGCGCATCGCCGGTCAATGGCTCGAAGGCTGGTTCATCTCCATTCAATGCAATCTCTGGTTCCTCGTTTTCCGCGGGCCCGTAAACCAGCGAGAAACGATCGGCAATTGCACCGCGAACCGGCTCGAGGGTCACCGCGCAGCATTGCTCGAACTCTGCCGCAAATTCGGCCTCGAGAATGATCACTTGTCCATCTTGCCGCCGTAACTCCACCTCCGCGGCAAGGCGATCGAGCGCCAACAGGTCGAAACGTTGCGCCAGTTGTTCGCGCTCCTCCGGGGTTGCCTCGATTCGCTGTCGAAAAGGTTCTGCGCCGAGCCGCGCTACCGGAACCAGACGCGAGAATTCGGGCGTGATATCGTTCATCGCGATCCTCCGGTCAAACTGGAGGCCCCGCACAGACCCGGGGCTGGAGGAGCCTTGAATAGGATACGGCCAGCCAGGAGATCCGGCACGGATTGCCGACCCAATTCTCTCGCCGCGTCGCGCACATAACGGGCCAGCATTACGGCAAAGGGCGACGATCCAGAGACCGTGCCAAAGACATTCCGAACGAGCGCGGCATCGAGGATCCCCTCTCCGCCGGCCAGGCCTTCCTCATAGGCACGCACCCTGCCGTAGAAGGCGAGGACCATACGTTTGACGTGCTTTCCTACGCTGAGATCTCCGGTTCCCATCTCGCGCAGCGCCCGATCGAAATCGGCAAACATTCTGTCGAAAAAGCTCTGGCAGATCCGGTTTGCTTGCGGAACGTCTGTCTTGAGGCGATGCAAGTAGAGAAACGCATGCAAACAGATCAGCTCAAAGCGTCCATCCAATGTGTCGGGCACGCCATATTCGGTAAAGAAGATCGGCTGCCGAGCCTGCTCGACC
>Ga0306925_10000110_pt1 | contig 45411 bp, 35 predicted proteins | sample flu12Cox44000176_FD_203755 | JGI IMG/M metagenome (GOLD analysis project Ga0306925, IMG submission 203755) | Lab enrichment of tropical soil microbial communities from Luquillo Experimental Forest, Puerto Rico - flux8day.12C.oxic.44.000.176 (v2)... | ecosystem: Environmental > Terrestrial >... | reverse complement strand
CGATATCGCCAGGCTGCGCCAGGCGTCGGATCATGCGCGCGAGATCCTGCGGACCGTCGAGCGCGATGACCTGGCGATGCCCGTGGGCGCGCAGTGCCTGCACCAGCGAATCGCGGTCGGCTCCCGGAATCGGCGCCTCGCCTGCCGGATAGACGTGGGCGACGATCACGGTATCGGCATCGTTGAAGCAGGTGGAGAACTGCTCGAACAGCGAGGCGAGCCGGGTATAACGATGCGGCTGCATCACGGCGATCACCTGACCGTTGCAGGACTCGCGCGCGGCGCGCAACACCGCCGCGATCTCGACCGGATGATGCCCGTAGTCGTCGACGATCGGCACCCCGTTCCATTCGCCGGTGCGGGTGAAACGCCGCCGCACGCCGCCGAAGTTTTGCAGCGCCTCGCGGATCATGTCGTCGGAAATGCCGAGCTCGCGCGCCACGGCAATCGCGGCGGTGGCGTTGAGCGCGTTGTGGCGGCCAGGCATGGGCAAGGTCAGGCCGTTGATCGCATGCACCAGCTCGCCGGCGCGGTCGCGAAACACGATGGAGAACCGCGAGCGGCCGTCGGCATGCTCGAGATCCATGAGGCGCACATCGGCCTGCGGATTCTCGCCATAGGTGATCACGCGGCGATCGGTGATCTGCCCCACGAGGAGCTGCACCACCGGATGATCGGTGCACATCACCGCGAACCCGTAGAACGGGACGTTCTCCACGAACGCGCGAAACGCCTCCTGCACCGCCTCGAACGTCTTGAAGTGATCGAGGTGCTCGGGATCGACATTGGTGACGATGGCGATGTCGGCGGGAAGTTTCAGGAATGTGCCGTCGGACTCGTCGGCTTCCACCACCATCCAGTCGCCGGCGCCGAGCCGGGCATTGGTGCCATAGGCATTGATGATGCCGCCGTTGATGACGGTGGGGTCGAAGCCGCCGGCATCGACCAGCGCCGCGACCAGCGAGGTGGTGGTGGTCTTGCCGTGCGTGCCGGCGATCGCCACGCAGCGCTTGAGCCGCATCAGTTCTGCGAGCATCTCGGCGCGGCGCACGATGGGCAGACGTTGCGCGCGCGCGGCGGCGAGTTCGGGATTGTCGCGCTTGATCGCCGTCGACACCACCACAACCTCGGCATCGCCCAGCGCGCTGGCGGAGTGGCCGATCGCGATCTTCACGCCTTTGTCGCGCAACCGCTTGACGTTGGCGCTGTCGGAGGAATCCGAGCCTTGCACGGCATAGCCGAGATTGATCAGCACCTCGGCGATGCCGCTCATGCCGATGCCGCCGATGCCGATGAAGTGGATCGGACCGATGTCGCGCGGCAGCTTCATGTCATTTCCCCCCGGATCATTCCCAACACCAGGTCGGCGAGCCGCTCGGCAGCATCGCCGACACCTTGCGCGCGCGCCGCGGCAGCCATTGTGGCGAGCCTTTGCGGGCTCGTGGCAAGCGCGGCGATCTCTGCCGCGAGCCGGTCCGGTGTAAAGTCATATTGCGGCAGGCGGATGGCTCCGCCCGCGCGCTCCAGCACGCCGGCATTGGCGGATTGATCCTGGTCGAGCGCGTGCGGGAGCGGCACGAGAATGGCCGGACGTCCGATCGTGGCAAGCTCGGCCACCGTCGAGGCGCCCGCGCGCGCGATGACAAGATGGCTAGCGGCGATGCGGGCGGGAAGATCCGTGAAGAACGGCGCGACCTCCGCCGCGACGTTTGCGCGCGCATAGGCGTCGGTGACGCGCGCGAGGTCTTCTTCGCGCGCCTGCTGCACGATCGCGATGCGCGCACGCAGCTCCGGCGCGAGCCGCTCGACCGCGGGCGGCACCACATCCGCCATGATTCGCGCGCCTTGGCTGCCGCCGCTCACGACGAGGCGCAGCGGCGCGTTCGTCGCCGGTGCGGCATAGGCGATTTGTGCCGCGGCGATCACGGCGGGCCGCACCGGGTTGCCAGTCAATGTCGCTTTGGCCGCAAGCCTCGGCTCATGGTCGAGCACCCCGGGAAAGCTCAACGCGAGCGCCCTGACCCGGGCCGCGAGAAAGCGGTTGGCGCGCCCCATGACCGCGTTCTGCTCGTGAATAAGCGTCGGAGTTCGTCGCAGCGCGGCCGCCAATACCGGCGGTACCGTGGGATAGCCGCCGAAACCGACCACCACCGACGGACGGATGCGGGCAAGCAGGCGCAGCGCCTGCACGGTCCCCACGCCGAGCATCGCGGCGGTGCGGGCGAGCGAGATGGGATCGCGACCGCGCACCGTCGCGCTTGCGATCACGTGCATCTGTCGTGCCGGAAATTTTTCTCCGTAGCGGCCGGCGCGCGCATCGGTGGCAAGGTCGACCGTGACGCCGCGGCGCGCGAGCGCGTGCGCCAGCGCTTCCGCCGGAAACAAATGGCCGCCGGTCCCGCCCGCCGCCAGCAGCACCGGCCGGGCGCCGCCGCTTTCGGCCATCAGGCTCGGCTCCCCGCGGGCGCGAATTCCTCGCCACCCGAAAGAAGCGCAGCCCGCGGACGCCCGCGCGTCAGCGCGAGCAGCATGCCCATGCCGTAAGCGAGCGAGATCATCGACGAGCCGCCATAGGAAAGGAACGGCAGCGTCATGCCCTTGGCGGGCATCAGATGCAAGTTCACCGCCATGTTGACGGCGGCCTGCAGTCCGAACAACACCGCAAGGCCCGCGGCGGCAAAGCGGGTGGACGCGTCCTCGGTTCGCATTGCGGCGCGCAGCCCGCGCAGCACGATGAAGGTAAACAACGCGACCAGCAGGAGGCAAAGGATGATGCCGAACTCCTCCGCTGCCACCGCGAACACGAAATCGGTGTGGCTCTCGGGCAGGATGCGCTTGACCGTGCCTTCGCCGGGACCGCGCCCGAACCAGCCGCCGCGCTGGAACGACTCCAGTGCCTGGTCGATGTTGAAGCTGTCGCCGGAGGAAGGATCGCGAAACCGCTCGATGCGGCGCGCCACGTAGGGAACGAACATGTAGGCGCTCATCAGCCCGACCACGGCGGCGCCGCCGATTCCCACGACCCAGATGAGACGCATCCCGGCGAGAAAGAACAGCGCGCTCCAGACCAGCGCCACGAGCATGGTCTGCCCGAAATCGGGCTGCAGCACCAGGCCGACCACAGCGAGCGCAAGCAGGGCGAGCGCGATGATGTTGGCCGGCATTTCCGGCCGCCGCGCGGATTCCCCGAACAACCAGGCGACCAGGACGACGAAACTCGGCTTGAGAAATTCCGAGGGCTGGATGTTGACGCCGAACAAGACGATCCAGCGGCGCGCGCCCTTGACCTCGGCGCCGTAGTGGAGCGTGGCGGCGATCAGCAGCAAGCTGAGCACGAACACCAGGAGCGCCAGGCGGCGGATATGGCGCGGCGGCAGGAACGAGGTGGCAATCAGCACGACCAGCGCGGGGATCAGATAGAGCACATGGCGGCTGACGAAGTAGAACGGTTCGAGCCCCAGACGCGAAGCCACCGGCGGGCTCGCGGCAAGCGACAGCACCACGCCGGCAAGCATGAGCGTGAGCAGCGCCGCCAACAGCGAGCGATCCACCGTCCACCACCAGCTGGCAAAGACCGTTCGTTCCAACCGCGAAACCATCGCGATTCCTCGTGCGTCCAGGATCGATCAGTCGTGCCTGCGGTTGGTTGACAGGTGGTTAATTTCTTGAACTCCGTCCTCCGCTCATTCCCGCGAAGGCGGGGGCCTCGACCAGCGAACACCTGGATGCCCGCTTTCGCGGGCATGAGCAGAAACCGTGCGCTTTCGCGGGGACGAGCAGCGGCCTGGGCGATCAGGCCGGCTTGAGGCCCGGCAGCGCCCGCACCAGTTCGCAAAACGCGTCGCCGCGCACTTCAAAATTGCGGTACTGATCGAAGGAGGCGCAGGCGGGCGACAGCAGCACCACCGGTTCGTCGGCCTTGGCGGCCGCCGCGTCGCGGGCGGCCAGTTCGGTCGCGCGCGCGAGCGTGCCCGCGATCACATGCGGTGCCGCACCTGCGAGTTCCACGGCAAAACCTTCCGCCGCTTCGCCGATCAGATAGGCCTTGCGGATGCGCGGGAAAAACCGCGCGAGCGAGCTGATCCCGCCCGTCTTCGGCTTGCCGCCGGCAATCCAGAAAATGTCGGCGAAGCAGGCCAGTGCCTGCGCCGCCGAATCCGCATTGGTCGCCTTCGAATCGTTGACGAACAGCACGCGGCCGATGCGGCCGACCTGTTCCATGCGATGCGCCAAGCCGGGAAACGAAGCGAGGCCTTGCTGAATTTCCGCGACCGAGAGGCCAAGCGCCAGCGCCGCGCCCGCCGCGCAGGCCGCGTTCTGCGCATTGTGCAGCCCGCGCAACGAGCCGATCCCATGCAGATCGGCAATGGCTCGCGCGCCGCCGCCACTTGCCTGCATGATCCTTTCACCCTCGAGATAAAGACCATCGGCCAGCGGCCGCGCCACGGAGACGCGCATGACCCGCTTGCCGGCGCGTTCGCGGCGGTCGGCGGCGGCGGCGCACCACGCATCGTCCACTCCAACGATCGCGGTGCCGTCGCTCGGCACGCCGGCCACGAGCCGTTCTTTGACCGCCGCGTAGTGAGCGAGCGTGCCGTGGCGGTCGAGATGATCCTCGCTGATATTGATGAGAATTCCGACCGAAGCATCCAGCGTCGGCGCAAGGTCGATCTGATAGGAGGAAGCTTCGATCACGTGCACGCGGTCGGCGGCGGGCGGCGCGAGCGCGAGAATCGGCGTGCCGAGATTGCCGCCAACCTGCGTGTCGCGGCCGGCGCAAGCGAGCAGGTGCGCGGCGAGCGCGGTGGTGGTGGATTTGCCGTTCGTGCCGGTGATGGCGACGAAGGATGCCTTCGGCGCAAGATGACGCCGCTCGCGGCAGAACAGCTCGATATCGCCGATCACTTCCACGCCGGCGGCCCGTGCAAGCTTGACCGACCAGTGCGGCACCGGATGAGTGAGCGGCACCCCGGGCGCGAGCACGAGTGCGGAAATTTTCGACCAGTCGATTTGCCGCAAATCGGCAGTGGGGACGCCCGCGTCGGCTGCGGCGGCGATCGTATCCTGACTGTCGTCGAAACCGACGAGGTCGGCGCCGCCGGCAAGCAGCGCGCTCGCGCTCGCCAGCCCGGAGCGAGCGAGCCCGAATACGGCGACCTTCTTTCCGGCGAACGCGGTGAGCGGAATCATCACCGCAGCTTGAGCGTAGACAGGCCGGCCAGCGCGAGCACCACCGAGATGATCCAAAAGCGGATCACGATCTGCGGCTCGGTCCAGCCGAGTTGCTCGAAATGATGATGCAGCGGCGCCATCTTGAACACGCGCTTGCCCGTCAGCTTGAACGAGACCACCTGCACGATGACCGACACCGCTTCGAGCACGAACAAGCCGCCGACGATTCCCAGCACGATCTCGTGCTTGGTGGTGACGGCGACCGTGCCGAGCATGCCGCCGAGCGCAAGCGAGCCGATGTCGCCCATGAAGATCGAGGCGGGCGGCGCGTTGAACCAGAGAAAGCCCAGCCCCGCGCCGATCACCGCGCCGCACAGCACGGCAAGCTCGCCGGTACCGGCGACGAAATGGAGCTGCAGATAGTCCGAGAGGATGGCGTTCCCGACCACCCACGCGAAGATGCCGAAGCAGCCGACCGCGATCATCACCGGAACGATGGCAAGTCCGTCCAACCCATCGGTCAGGTTTACCGCGTTGCCGGCACCGACGATGACAAAGGCGCCGAACACGATGAACAACCACCCGAGCGGCAGGATCAACTCTTTGAAGAACGGAAATGTGACGGAGCTGGCGAACGGCTGGCGTCCAAGCGATACGATGAGGTAGCACGCCAGCCCCGCGATAACGAGTTCGAGCACGAAACGCAGCGTGCCGGACACGCCGGCATGGGTCTGCTTGGTTACTTTGAGATAGTCATCGTAGAAGCCGATCGCACCGAAACTGAACATCACAGCGAGCACGATCCACAGGTAGCGGTTCAGAAGATTGGCCCACAGCAGCGCCGCCACCAGGATAGCAAGCAGCATCATCAGCCCGCCCATCGTGGGCGTGCCTTTCTTGGTGACGAGGTGGGATTGCGGCCCGTCGCTGCGGATCGGCTGGCCCTTGCCTTGCGCGAGCCGCAGCCGGTCGATGATCGCGGGGCCGAACAGAAAGACGAACAGCAGCGCGGTGATCATCGCCCCGCCGGTGCGGAACGTGATGTAGCGCAAGACGTTGAGCGGACCGATCGTGTGCGAGAATTCCGAGAGCCAATAGAGCATGGGACCAGCCGTTCACGTCGAGATTTGCACGGGCGCGGCGGCCCGCGCCGCGCGGCGATAGCGGTTGCTGAGCGCGGTGACAATGGCGCCCATGCGGGAGCCGAGCGAGCCTTTGACCATCACCGCATCGCCGGGCTGCACGGCGGAAAGCACGTGCGGCTCCAAGGCGGCGGCGGTCTCGGCATAGCCGCCGCGCCGGTTCGAGGGCAACGCTTCCCAGAGCGCGCGCATCAGCGGGCCGCAGCAGAACACAAGATCGAGCCCGTGCGGGACGATCTCGTCCGCCAATTGCCGATGCAGGTCGGCGCCGGCCGGCCCGAGTTCCAACATGTCGCCGAGCACCGCGATGCGACGCCCCTGCGGCCCGATCTCGGCGTTTGCCAGCAAGGCGAGCGCCGCGCGCATCGAGGCGGGATTGGCGTTGTAACTTTCATCGATCAGCAGCACCGTGCCGCCCGGCGCCTCAAGCGCGATGCGCGCACCGCGCCCGCTCGCCGCCCGCAATTCGCCAAGTGCGAGCGCGGCGAGCGCCAGATCGGCGCCGAGCAGCGCGGCCGCCGCCAGTACAGCGAGCGAATTGAGCACGAGATGGCGCCCCGGCGCACCGAGCTTATAGGTGACGTCGGCGCCGAGAATGCGCGCCTGCACGGTCGAGCTGTCGGATTGCAACGCGCATTTCATCAGCCGCGCCTCGGCGCGTGGACTTTCGCCAAAGCCGACGATGCGCTCGATGCCGGCCTCGCGCGCCCGGCGCTCGAGCCGCGCAAATTGCGCATTGTCGGCGTTGAGGATCGCCGCACCGCCGCGCTCCACCCCGAGAAAAATTTCCGCCTTGGCGTCGGCGATCGCCTCGAGCGAGCCGAAGAATTCAAGATGCACCGGCTCGATCGCGGTGATGATCGCCACATGCGGACGCACGAGGCGCGCGAGCGGCTCAATCTCACCGGCGTGGTTCATGCCGATCTCAAACACCGCATAGCGGGCGCTTGCGGGACAACGGGCAAGGGAAAGCGGAACGCCCCAATGGTTGTTGTAGGACGCAACCGAGACATGCGTTGCGCCATCCTTGGCGAGCGCCAGTCGCAGCGCGTCTTTGGTGCCGGTTTTCCCGACCGAGCCAGTGATCGCGACGATCTTCGCCTCGCTTCGCACGCGCGCCGCGCGGGCAAGCTCGCGCAAGCCCGCGAGCACGTCGGGCACGAGGAGCAGCGGCGCATCCTTGACGAAGCGGCCGCGCCGATCAGCCGCGACGACCGCGAGCCCCGCGCCGCGATCGAGCGCCGCACGCACGAAGTCGTGGCCGTCGCGATTGTCGCCGGTGATGGCAAAGAAGGCTTCGCCGCGCTGGAGCGTGCGGCTGTCGATCGATATGCCGGGGACGCCTGTCGGCAACGGCCCGGCGCGTTCAGCGCCCATCGCCGCGGCCATCGCCTCCACGCTCCACAGCGGTGTCATGCCGGCGCTCCGACTGGCAATGTGCAGCTACATCCGGCAGCGCGGCTCGCGGCGACCGACTGCGCACCGCTAACCATTTTTCCTCGCCAGCGCGCCGGCGACCGCCTCGTGGTCGCTGAACGGCAGCACTTGCTTGCCGATGATTTGGCCGGTTTCATGGCCCTTGCCGGCGATCAGCAGCGCGTCGCCTGAGCCGAGCTGGGCGATCGAGGTCTCGATCGCCTCGCGTCGATCGCCGATCTCGATGGCACCGGGCGCGGCGGCGAGGATGGCGGCGCGAATTTTAGCCGGATCCTCGCTACGGGGATTGTCGTCGGTGACGACCACGCGATCGGCGAGTTGCACGGCGATCGCTCCCATCATCGGCCGCTTGCCGGGATCGCGATCCCCGCCACAGCCAAATACCACGGTGAGCCGACGTGAAACGTAGGGACGCAGCGCTTGCAGCGCCTTGGCCAGCGCATCAGGCTTATGGGCGTAGTCGACGAAGATCGGCGCGCCGTTGTTGCTGCCGACCAGTTCGAGCCGACCTTTGGCGCCAGTAAGCTGGGCGAGCGCGGCGAACGTGGCGCCGTCCTCGCTGCCCGTGGCGATGGCAAGCCCGGCCGCGACAAGCGCGTTCTCCACCTGGAAGGCGCCGGGGAGCGGCAGGCGGGTCGTGTAGTCGCGGCCGCCATGGCGAATTCTGAGCACCTGGGCAAAGCCGTCGATGGCATTCTCGACCAGGCGAATGCCGTCGGCCCGCGTTCCCACGCTCAACAACCGCAGCCCGCGCGCTTGTGCTGCCGCCACCACCGGGACGGCCTCTGCGTGATCGGTGGCGATCACGGCGGCGCCGTCCGGCGCGATCAGGTCGCTGAACAGCCGGAGCTTGGCTGCGAGGTAGGCCTCGAGGCTTGGATGATAATCGAGATGGTCGCGGCTGAGATTGGTGAAGCCGCCGGCGGCAATGCGCACGCCGTCGAGGCGATGCTGATCGAGCCCGTGCGAGGAGGCTTCCATCGCCAGATGGGTGACGCCTTCGCCGGCGAGCGCATCGAGCGAACGGTGCAGCGCGACCGGGTCGGGCGTGGTGAGCGAGCCGTAGACTTCGCGCGTCGGCGTAACGAGACCGACGGTGCCGATGCTCGCCGCGCGCGCGCCGAGCGCGGCCCAGATCTGGCGCGTGAACGCGACCACCGATGTTTTCCCGCTGGTGCCGGTGACTGCCGCGATGACCGCCGGCTGGCGCGGGTAAAACTTCGCCGCCGCCAACGCGAGGGCACGCCGCGCGTTGAGGACTTTGATGAAGCCAATGCCGGCCGGGAGCGGCGCTGCCGGCGCGCGCTCGGCCATCACCGCTGCCGCACCCGCAGCAAGCGCCTGGTCGACGAACCGCAATCCATCGTCCTTGCTACCCGCGACCGCGACGAACGCGTCGCCCCGTTTAACTGCGCGGCTGTCCGCATTGATGCCGCCGACCTCGATGGCGGCGCCACGCGCATCTGTGACGAGATCGGCGGGGACCAGGTCAACGAGTTTCATCGGGTGGATGACGCCAACGGCCGCCGCTCACTCGATCACCTCGTCGGCGAGTGCGAGCAGCTTTGCCGGAATGTCGAGGCCGAGCGATTTGGCGGCCTTGCTGTTGATCACCAGTTCGAACTTGGTCGATTGCTCGACCGGCAAGTCAGCGGGCTTGGCGCCGTTGAGAATTTTTGCCGCATAGACGCCGAGCCGGCGATAGCCGTCGGGATAATGCGTGCCATAGCTGATGAGCCCGCCGGCAACGGCATAGGCACGCCGGTCGTAGATCGTAGGAATCGCATGGCTGGCCGCGAGCGCAACGATTTGATTGCGGCTGCCGTCGAACAAAGCGTCGTTGGCCACGAGCAGCACGCCGTCGCGCGATTTGACCAGCGCGGCAAAGGCGGCCTCGATTTCGGGATTACTGCTGGCAGCGAGAGTGCGTATCTCCTGGCCAATGGCGCGCGCCGCCCGCTCGATGTCTTTTAACTGCGGCTCTGATTCTGGGCTGCGTAGATTGACCAGGACGGCGAGAACGGAGGTCACGGGCACGAGTTCGCGGATCAGCTCGAGCCGCTTTGTGGTCAGCTCCGAGGTGAGCAGGTTCAGGCCGGTGGCATTGCCACCTGGAGGGCTTAGGCTCGCGACCAGGCCAAACCTTACCGGGTCGTCGGCGGCAAGAAAGACGAGTGGAATTGTCGGTGCCGCTGCCTTGGCAGCCAGCGCCGACGTGCTGCCGCCCGCGACGATGATCGCGGGGCGGCGCTGGATGAGATCAGCGGCCAGCGCTGGCAATCGGTCGAAATTACCCTCGGCCAAGCGGTACTCGATCGCCACATTGCGTCCGTCCGTATAACCGTTTTCCGCCAAGCCTTGCCGGAATGCTGCCGTGTCGACCGTACCGAGCGAGCCAGCCGTGAGAAACCCGATCACCGGCACGGTCGGCTGCTGCGCGCGCGCCGCGAGCGGCGATGCAACCGATGCCGCCGCGCCGCCGAGGAGTGTGATGAACTCGCGCCGTCTCATGGGCTGGCCTGGACTTCAGGCTAGCATATTTCGCTTTGGAGAATGCGGGCGCGCGGCGAATGACACGCGGAGTGCGGACCTACCGACTTCCGACACTCGCCAGAATGAGCTTATCGGACGACGGCAGGTCGAAGCGCGGCTCGATGCCGAGGAGCGGCGCGATGCGGGCGATCACGGCCCCGCCGACCGGCACCGCGTTCCATCCCGAGGTGGTGAAGCCGTGGGTCTCGGGCGTGGTCTGCGGCTCGTCGAGCATGATCAGAAGCAGATAGCGCGGCTGATCAGCGGGCAGCACCGCAGTGAACGAGGTCAGCACCTTGGTCTTGGAATAGCGGCCGCCCACCACCTTGTCCGACGTGCCGGTCTTGCCGCCGATGTAATAGCCCTTCACGTCGGCCTTGGTCGCGGTGCCCTTCTCGACGTTGAGGCGCATCAGGTAGCGCATCTTCTCGCTGGTCTCGGGTTTGATCACCTGCTTGGCGAGCGCGGCCGCATCTTCCTCGCTGCGTTTGAGGAAGGTCGGCGGGATGAGCCGCCCGCCGTTCATCAGCGCGCCGATCGCCGAGACCGCCTGCAGCGGCGCCACCGACAACCCGTGACCGAACGCGATGGTCACCGTGTTGAGCTCGCCCCAGCGCCGCGGAACGAGCGGCTCGGCGCTTTCCGGCAGCTCGGTGCGCAGCCGTTCGAGCTGGCCCATTTTGCGCAGGAATGCCTTGTGGTGCTCGATGCCGAGGCTGAGCGCCATGCGCGCTGTGCCGATGTTGGAGGAATAGGTGAAAATCTCCGGCACCGTGAGCACGCGGTTCTGGGCATGGAAATCGTGGATCGCGAACTTGCCGTATTGCAGCGGATGGCTGGCATCGAATGAGGATTTGAGCGTGACCTTCCCGGAATCGAGCGCCATCGCCACGGTGAGCGCCTTGAAGGTCGAGCCCATCTCGAACACGCCGGTAGTGAGGCGATTGATGCGCGTGGGGTCGAGCGCCTGGCGCGGATTGTTCGGGTCGTAGTCGGGCAGCGACACCATGGCGACGATCTCGCCGCTGCGCACGTCGCTGAGCACGCCCGCGACCGCCACCGCCTTGTATTTTTCGCGCGCGATGAGCAGTTCGTCGCGCAGCGCGTGCTGCACGCGCAAATCCACGGCAAGCTCGATTGGCTTCTGCAGGCGATCGCTGGCGAAGCCCGCCATGTGCAGGTCGGCGAGCCCGCGCCCATCGAGCCATTTCTCGATGCCGGCGATGCCCTGATTGTCGATGTTCACGTGCCCGAGCAGATGGGAGACCTCGGTGCCGTTCGGATAGACGCGCTTGTTCTCCGGCAGGAAGCCGACGCCGGGAATGCCGAGCCGATGGATTTGCGCGCGCTGCGCCGGCGTAATTTCGCGCTTGAGCCACACGAAGCGGCGCTTGGAAGCGAGCCGCTCGCGCAACTCGGCGGCTTCGATGTCGGGTATCACCGCGGTAATTAGTTCGGAGGCCTCGTCCACGTCGATGATGCGTTGCGGCTCGGCGAACAGCGAGGGCGTGCGCACGTCGATCGCGAGGATTTCGCCGTTGCGGTCGAGGATGTCGGGCCGGGCGGTGGCAACCGCATCGTGGACGATGCGGCGCGCGCCGTGGCCGTCCGCGGCGGTCGCAAACATGACGAGGCGCGCCGCGATCACCCCATAGCCTAGCGCGAACAGAAGGAGAGCCAGCCCGATGCGCGCCCGCGCTTTGGCGACACGGTCGCCGTCACCGTAGAGCAGCCTGCGCACAACCCGGCGCCGCCACGGCTCGCGCGGACCTTCACGCTGGACGCCCTCCGCCCGCTCATTCCCGCGCAAGCGGGAATCCAGGGGCGCTTGCGACGAGTCTGTGGTCTGGGTCCCCGCAACGGGGTCCCCATCGCGCAAGCGCGATGGGGTGCCCCGCGCGGGGACGAGCGGGATTTCTGATTGCGCGCGAGCGGCTTCGGCCATCGCGCTCACCGTCTGCCAGCGGCGATGCTGCCGGTGGCCGCGGGGTCGACCGGCACAGGATCGGCGATCACGACGCTCGCGTCCGCATCAGGTGTCGCCTGCTCGGATGAGCGCGCCGGCAAGTTGTCGAACGTGTCGAATTGCGTGGCGTCGACCGGCTTTAGCGCGAGATGGTGCCGCGCCAGATTTTCGATGCGTGCCGGGCCGTCGAGCTTGGACCATTCCCCGCGCAGCGCCGCGATCGCGTCGTGCTCGCGGGTGATCTCGATGCGCAGCTTGGCGAGACGTTCCGCTTGGCGCGCGGATTCGAACTTGATCTTGTAGACGTCGGCAGCCGCGAGCACGAGCGCCGCGATCACGCAGATGTTGATGAGGCGCATCATTGCCGGCGACCTGACGATGGGCGCGCGACCATGTCGCTCAGCGACGGCAGGCGCGGAACGAGATCGGTACTGATACCGGATGCAGGCGCCTCGGTTCGCTCGGCGGCGCGCAATTTTGCGGAACGCGCGCGCGGATTGGCGCTCACCTCCGCGGCGTCGGGCGTCACCGGCCGCTTGGTCAGCACGCGAAAACTGGGCGCCGCTTCTGTCGCCGGCGGCAGGTGGCGCGAAGCCGCGCGCCGTTGGCTGCGCTCGGCGAGGAATGATTTGACGATGCGGTCTTCCAGGGAATGGAACGCGACCACCACGAGGCGACCGCCGGGCTTGAGCAGTTGTTCCGCGGCGGCGAGGCCCGCTGTCAGTTCCGAGAGCTCGTCGTTGACGAAAAGGCGCAACGCTTGAAACGTGCGCGTTGCCGGATGGATCGCGTCGGGCCGCGCCGGCACGACGCGCGCGACGAGATCGGCCAGCACGCGCGTGGTTTGGATCGGCGCAACCTCGCGCGCGGGGATGATGGCGCGGGCGATAGCGCGCGCGCGGTGTTCCTCGCCCAAGATCGCGATGATCGTCGCGAGATCGCGCTCCGATGCCGCGGCGATCACGTCGGCCGCGCTCGGCCCGTTGCCGCCCATGCGCATGTCGAGCGGACCTTCGTGACGGAACGAAAATCCCCGTTCCGGCTCGTCGAGCTGCATCGAGGACACGCCGAGATCGAACACGACGCCGTCGACCGCGCGCGCCCCCGCGCTATGCGCAGTCGCGCGCAGATTGGAGAATTTGTCCTCGATCAGAACGAGCCGCGAACCCATCTCGGCAACCAGTTCGGCGCCGCGCGCGATGGCGCTGGGGTCGCGATCGATGGCGATGATCCGGCAATCGGCGGCGGCGAGAATGGCGCGGCTATACCCGCCGGCGCCGAACGTGGCGTCGATATGGATTTCGCCATCGTGCACGTTGAGGAACTCGACGACGCGGCGGGCGAGCACGGGAATGTGACGAGCCAGTCCGCCAGCGACAGCACGAGTGCTGTCGCTGCCCGCCGTCATTCCCGTGCTCCGCCTTCCGCCGCTACCCGGGAGCCCAGCTGCTTCTTGAGCGCGCGGACCTTCTCGGTGGCCTCCGCGAGTTCGGCGCGGAAGCGTCCGGGCTCCCAGATCTGAAACTTGTGGCCGAGGCCGACGCAGGTGATCTCGTCCCGGATCCCGGCGTGGCTCTTGAGCGGCTCGGTGAGGATCGCCCTCCCCTCGCCGTCGATCTTCAAGACTTCGCTCGTGCCGTAGAGCGCGGCGGAGAATTTCTCGCGCTCCTCGGAATAAGGAGAAAAGCGCGCGATCAGCGCCTCGATCTCGCCGAGCAGCGCATTGCCGCCGGCATCGAGCGCCGGCCGGTCGAGCGTCGGATAACAGTAGAGTCCGGAAAAGCCGTCGCGCGCGAGCACCGCCCGGAACGGCGCCGGGATCGAGACGCGTCCCTTGGCGTCGAGCCGCAAGGTGTAATGGGACACGAAGCGGTCCATGACGCCCCCACGCCGGTCGACCCAGCGCAATCGCGGCGCAAGCCGCGGGCCCTCCCGATACGGTGGCGATCTTCTGGAGCGCCGCGGGACCGTTTGGGAGATAATGGGTTATCATGGGACAAACTGGGCGTCAATGAACCGCCCGGGCGCCATCAACGCGCCCCGGCGGGAAACGATTTCCGTCGCCCCATTAAGGAGATGCAGGCTTAAGGAAGGGTTGAGGGCTGGCTAACTCGCCTATGGGGCGGTTCCAACGTCGGGGAACACACCCCGGCGTTCCCGAGTTGATAGCCAGGCGGGGAAGGCACCCTTCCTTCGCATCTAAAACTTTCGGGAGGCCGCAATGATGAAAACTCTGATGGTCTCGGCGGCGGTCGGCGCCATGATGATGATGTCAGGCGCGCTCGCGCAGGATAAGCCGTCGGCAAACCAGCAAACAGCGAAGTCCGAAACCTCCAGCCCGCACTTCGTAAAGGAGCAGGGGACGGATCACTTCGTGTACTCGAAGTTCAAGGGCACGAACGTGATCGGCTCGGACAACGCCAAGGTCGGTGACGTGACCGACATGCTGTTCGACAAGAACGGCAAGATCATTGGCCTGATCGTGGGCGTGGGCGGATTCCTCGGCATCGGCGAAAAGAACGTCGCCATCGCCATGGATGCGTTCCAGATGATGCCGGCGGATAGCGGCACCACGGGCAGCGCCGGTAGCGCAGCCCGCCAGCCCGATCCGACCGACGTGAAGCTCAAGGTGACCTGGAGCAAGGACCAGCTCAAGAACGCGCCGGACTTCCAGTACTACAAGTCGCCGTCGCGTACCTCGAGCACCGGATCGCCGTCGACGACCGGCACGGGACGGCCCATGGCACCTGCGCCTTCGGCACCCGGACGGTAGCGGCGGAGTAAGTCAGTAGCGTAGCGTAGGCGGGACGAACGCGTCCCGCCGTGAGGCGGTCCGGGTCGGCGCGGCGCGCCGGCCTGCGGCCGCTTTTTTGTCATTCTTCCGTGCGCTGCGAATTAAGCCTCTGTTCACCATCGTCTCTGCACAATTGGCGATGTCCTGCCGCCACGATCGCTCGACCGTGCCGATGTCGGCGCTCGCTACCTACTTATAATTTCGTGTCCGAACTGCGCCCCGATTCCACCGTGGTTGCGGAGGTGCGGCCCTCGCCCAATCACGGCGAGCGCGCGGGCGGGCCCGACATGATCGTGCTGCACTACACGGGCATGCCGGACAACGAAGCCGCGCTCCAGCTGCTCTGCAATCCGGCCAGCGAAGTTTCCGCGCATTATGTCGTGCTCGAGAACGGCCATACCGTGCAACTGGTAGCCGAAGCACGCCGCGCCTGGCATGCCGGCACGTCATCATGGGCCGGTGAGACCGATATCAATTCGTGCTCGATCGGCATCGAGATCGCCAATCCCGGACACGACCACGGTTACCCGGATTTTCCCAAACGCCAGATCGCAGCGGTGATCGCGCTCTGCCGCAGCATCCTCACGCGCTATCCGATTGCGCCCGGGCGCGTGCTCGGCCATTCCGACGTCGCGCCGACGCGCAAGCGCGATCCCGGGGAAAAGTTTCCCTGGAAGTCGCTTGCCGATTCAGGGATCGGGATTTGGGTGCAGCCGGCGGCGATCACCGCCGATGACCCCATTTTCGTGCTCGGCGAAAGCAGCCCGCAGGTGGAAGAGGCGCAGCGCCTGTTGGCCCAATACGGATTTGCGGTCACACCGAGCGGCTATCTCGACGCCGTCGCACGCGACGCGGTCGCCGCGTTCCAGCGCCACTTCCGCCCGCAACGCGTGGACGGCGTGGTTGACGTTTCGACGATCGCGACATTGAAGGCGCTCCTCGCCGCGCGCGACGCGCGCGCCACCCCTTGACGTCTGCCCGCGCACTCCCCATTGCGTTAGGCGTCAGTCGGCCGGACGGCCGCTCGCGCCAATCCCGAAAGGCGGCGCGGGAGGAAAGTCCGGGCTCCATGGACATGCGGTGCCGGATAACATCCGGCGGGCGTCAAGCCTAGGGAAAGTGCCACAGAGAACAGACCGCCTGCCCCTCCGGGGAACAGGTAAGGGTGAAACGGTGCGGTAAGAGCGCACCGCGCCGGCGGCAACGCCGGTGGCACGGCAAACCCCACCGGGAGCAAGACCGAATAGGGACGGCGCGGGGCGAAAGCTCCTGGATCGATGTCCGGATCCGGCCGTCCGGGTAGGTTGCTTGAGGCGCCGGGCAACCGGCGTCCCAGAGGAATGGCCGTCACGCGTGGAGCACCCGCTTCACGCCCTACAGAACCCGGCTTACAGGCCGGCTGATGCTCTAACGGGGGCTCGGCGGAAAACCGCCGGGCCCCCGCCAATTTTGGAGCGAAGCGATCCTCGGATAAGAGGTGCGAACAAACGGAATCAGAACGGACCGCGATGCATCCGAACGGCGCTTGGGAATTCTGGATCGATCGCGGCGGCACGTTCACCGATGTGATCGGGCGCCGGCCCGACGGCACGCTGGTCGCGCACAAGCTGCTCTCGGAAAACCCCGAGGCATACGCCGACGCTGCCGTGCAAGGCATGCGCGACCTCATCGGGCTCGAGCCGGGCGAGCCGTTTCCTGAAGCGCTCATCAGCGCGGTCAAGATGGGCACGACGGTCGCCACCAACGCGCTGCTCGAGCGCAAGGGCGCGCGCACCGCGCTGGTCACCACCAAAGGTTTCCGCGACGCGCTGCGCATCGGCTACCAGGCGCGGCCGAAGATTTTTGCGCGCCACATCATCAAGCCGGAAATGCTGTTCGAGCGCGTGATCGAAGTCGACGAGCGCGTGCGCGCTGACGGCACGGTGGAACAGGCGCCGGATCTTGCCGCGGTGCGCGCCGAACTTACCGCCGCGCGCGCCGCCGGCATCGCCGCGGTCGCGATCGTGTTCATGCACGCTTATCGCTATCCCGAGCACGAGCAGCGCATCGCCACGCTCGCCCGCGAGCTCGGTTTCGCGCAGCTCTCGGTCAGTCACGAAGTTTCGCCATTGATCAAGCTGGTCGGCCGCGGCGACACCACTGTGGTCGACGCCTACCTCTCGCCTATCATCCGCGGCTACGTCGCCCAGGTGGCGCAGGATATGGGCATCAGCGTCTCCAAGAATGTCGCGAGTGATGCGCGAGGCTCCCCCCTCCCCACCCCTCCCCCAGCACCAGCGCGTTTACGCGCGTCTTCGACGCGCTACGGGGGGAGGGAGCCGAGCGTCGCAAGTGGAGAGAGGAGAGATCACGACGGCAAGCCCCGCCTCATGTTCATGATGTCGTCGGGCGGGCTCACCGCCGCCGAGCTGTTCAAAGGCAAGGACGCGATCCTCTCAGGTCCGGCGGGCGGCGTGGTCGGCACGGCGCAGACCGGACGCGAAGCCGGCTTCGAACGGCTGATCGGCTTCGACATGGGCGGCACCTCGACCGACGTCTCCCATTTCGACGGCGAGTACGAGCGCGCCTTCGAGACCGAGGTCGCCGGCGTGCGCATGCGCGCGCCGATGATGCTGATCCACACCGTGGCGGCGGGCGGCGGCTCGATCCTGCATTTCGACGGCGCGCGCTTTCGCGTCGGCCCGGATTCAGCGGGCGCCAACCCCGGGCCGAAATGCTACCGGCGCGGCGGGCCGCTCGCGCTGACCGATGCCAACGTGATGGTCGGCAAGCTCATCCCGGACTTCTTTCCGAAAATTTTCGGGCCGCAGCAGGACCTGCCGCTTGACGCCGCGGCGGTGCGCGACGCGTTGAGCGCGCTCGCGCGCGAGATCGGCAACGGCCGCGCGCCGGAAGAAGTCGCAGACGGCTTCATCAAGATCGCGGTGGAGAACATGGCCAACGCGATCAAGAAAATTTCCGTGCAGCGCGGCTACGACGTCACCCGCTACGCGCTCAACTGCTTCGGCGGCGCCGGCGGGCAACACGCCTGCCTCGTCGCCGACGCGCTCGGCATGACCACCGTGCTGATCCACCCGTTCTCGTCGCTGCTCTCCGCTTATGGCATGGGGCTTGCCGACATCCGCGCCACCCGCGAGCAGGCGATCGAGAAGCCGCTCGGCGCTGATGCGCTCGCGGCAATAGAAGCGACCGGCGCGCGGCTCGGCGCTGACGCGCGCGCCGAGGTCGCGGGCCAGGGCGTCGCGGCAGGCGACATCGGCGTGCACGTGCGCGCGCACATTCGCTACGCCGGCACCGATACCGCGCTGATCGTGCCGGCGTTTACGATCGGAGCCCGTGCTGGTCTCAACGATAAAGCAGCCCAGAACGCCGGCGCCAATAGTGAGTCGATGCTCGCGCCTCTAGCGTCCCCTCCCCCGCTTGCCGGGGAGGGACAGGGAGGGGGCATTCACGAAGTCTCGCGCCAGCTTCCCCCCACCCCACCCCTCCCCCGCAAGCGGGGGAGGGAGCAGACCGTGCCCGGCCGCGAGGGAGTGGCCTCCTCCGAAAGGACGCAAGTGGGATTGTCGCTCGGCGCCCTGCAATCCGCGTTCGAGGCGGCGCACAAGGCGCGCTTCGGATTCATCGACGCGAGCAAGGAGCTGGTGGTCGAGGCGGTGTCGGTCGAGGCGATTGGCGGCGGCGCCAAATTCACCGCACCGCTGGCGACAGCGACGCACACGCCGCTCCCCGCCCCCGCAAGTCGCACGCGTTTCTATTGCGCCGGGCAATGGCACGACGCCGCCGTGTTCACGCGCGTGCAGCTTGCCTCCGGCCACGCAGTGCCGGGCCCCGCGATCGTCATCGAGCCGCACCAAACCGTGGTGGTCGAGGAGGGCTGGCAGGCGGCGATCACGCCGAAGAATCACCTCGTGCTCACGCGCGTGGTGCCGCGCAAGCGGACAAGCGCGATCGGCACACAGGCCGATCCGGTGATGCTCGAAGTGTTCAACAATCTGTTCATGTCGATCGCCGAGCAGATGGGTGTGTCGCTGCAGAACACCGCCTACTCCGTCAACATCAAGGAGCGGCTCGACTTCTCCTGCGCGGTGTTTGCCGCCGACGGCTCGCTCGTCGCCAACGCGCCGCACATGCCGGTGCATCTCGGCTCGATGGATCGCGCGGTGGAAACCATCATCCGCGAAAATGCCGGCCGCATCGCGCCCGGCGACGTCTATGCGATCAATGCGCCTTACAACGGCGGCACGCACCTGCCCGATATCACCATTTGCACCCAGGTATTCGACACCGACCAGCGTGAAATCTTGTTCTGGGTAGCCTCGCGCGGCCATCACGCCGACGTCGGCGGCATCTCGCCCGGATCCATGTCGCCGCACGCCACCACCATCGAGGAGGAAGGCGTCTACATCGACAACTTCAAGCTCGTCGACGGCGGCCGCTTCCGCGAGCAGGCCCTCTACGATCTCCTCACCGGCGCGCGCTATCCCGCGCGCAACCCGCTGCAGAACGTCAACGACATCAAGGCGCAGATCGCCGCCAACGAGAAGGGCGTGCAGGAGCTCAACAAGATGGTGGCGCAGTTCACGCTGCCGGTGGTGAAAGCCTACATGCAGCATGTGCAGGACAACGCGGCCGAGAGCGTGCGCCGCGTCATCGACCGGCTGCACGACAGCGCGTTCGCATACGAGATGGACCAGGGCACCTGGATCAAGGTCAAGATCACGGTCGACAAGGACAAGCGCGAGGCGACCGTCGACTTCACCGGCACCTCGCCGCAGCAGCCCACCAACTTCAACGCGCCGGAGCCGGTCACCCGCGCCGCCGTGCTCTACGTGTTCCGCGTGATGGTGGACGACGAGATCCCGATGAACGCCGGCTGCCTGCGGCCGATCAACATCGTTATTCCGAAAAAATCGCTGCTCTCGCCGGAATATCCGGCCGCGGTGGTCGCCGGCAATGTGGAGACCTCACAGGCAATCACCAATTGCCTGTTCGGCGCGCTCGGCGCGCTCGCCGCCGCGCAGGGCACCATGAACAACCTCAACTTCGGCAATGCCACGTATCAGTACTACGAGACGATCTGCTCGGGCTCGCCGGCCGGCCCGGGATTTCCCGGCACCGACGCCGTGCACACCCACATGACCAACACGCGGCTTACCGATCCGGAGGTGCTGGAGTTCCGCTATCCCGTGGTGCTCGAGGATTTTCACATCCGCAAGGGCTCGGGCGGACGCGGCAAGTGGAACGCCGGCGACGGCGTGCGCCGCACGATTCGCTTTTTGGAAAAGATGGACTGCACCATCTTGTCCGGGCACCGCCGGGTGCGGCCGTTCGGCCTGGCCGGCGGCGAGGCCGGTCAGATCGGCGAGAACTGGGCGCGGCGCAGGGACGGCCGCATGGAGCGGCTTGCCGGCAGCGACGCCACCGTGATCGACGCCGGCGAAGCCGTGATCATCCAGCCGCCCACCGCCGGCGGCTACGGCAAGCCGGAGTAGAGCTGATGTCCTCGGGCGCAGCGCGGCGCCTGTCCCAACCCAATTCGTCGGACACGTGGATCAGCTCGCGCCAACGCGCCGTCCGAACAGCGCGATCACGGCAAGCGGGACGACAAAGCCGATCAACGCGGTTGCAATCAAGAGATCACCGAGCTCGCCATAAGTGCCGCGGCCGACCACGAATATCTCGTTGAGGTACTTGGTCTGCAGCTGGCCCGCGATCAGCGCCGTGTTCATCAGCGATGCCATCAGCGCGAACCAGGTGGCACGGTGGCCCGCCGGCGCATAGAACGCAATCAGCGTCAGCAAAGGAATCATGCTGAGCTGGGCGAACGGGGAGGCTGTGGCGGCATCGATCAGGCCGATGGCGCGCGCGCCGAAACCGAACATCGCTTCGGTCCAGTGATGCAGGCCGTAGAACAATCCGATGCTGGGGAGCGACAGCACCGTCCCCGCGATCACGATCCAGAACAGCACTTTGGCGACCGGGTATTCCGTCACTTGCTTGCTGAACAGCCAGATCGCCACGATCGACAGGATCGCTCCGGTTTGGCGCAGCACCCCGTAGAACGCGGCGTCGAACTGGAGCACGTCCAGCGTCCACCAGAAATAGCCGTCGCCGACCAGCGGCGTCGCCCGGAACACGAAGATGATGATGCTGGTGTAGAGAATGGCGCGCCGGGTGTTGCGATCGAAGCCGCGCGTCACGACGCCGAGCATCGTGCAGATCACGGCGAGCGAGATCACGAAGATCAACTCCTGGGCGAACGGGACCGAGCCGAGTGCCAGCGCCGCGATCACGACACCAAAGGCTATCCCGCCGCCGAGCATGCGCCAGTCGAGCGGCCGCCGCTCGCGTGTCTCCACGTCGATCAGCAGCACGCCGATCACCGAGATCGCAGGAATCAGCAATCCGAGCAGAAACACCGTAGCGTGATCGAGCACGCTCGCCAGCCACCCGGAAAGTCCCGCCACCGCCAGTATGCCGGCTGACAGCGCCAGGCGCCCGATCACCTGGACCATGCCGAGCTCGGCGCGCACCTCGCCTTTCGGCCGCGCGTTTCCCGCCGAGTCGCGGCGCGCGACGACTTCAGTCGACATCGCCTCGGCGACCACGTTCTGGACCACCGTGCCGATGACGATCAGCATCGCGCCTAGAATGTAGAGGTGATCGGCGCGCGCGAGGACGAGCCATCCGCCGGCGGCGCTGGCGAGGGTCACCATCCCGAACGCCATGAGGACCGCGCCGATGACGACGTAGGCTTTGCGCTGCGAGCCGAAGATCGTCACGCTGTCGACGAGTTCGCCGAACACCATTTTCACGGTCCACGGCAGGTTGAGCCAGACGCCGATCCCGGCAAGCTCGGCCGGGCTCCAGGTCAAATTCTCCTTGATCCAGAGGTCGCGCGTGACGTCGATGATCCCCTGCGCGCCGTAGGCGAAGAACACCATCGCCAGCGGCAGGTAGATCAGGCGAAATCCCTGGATCGGCCGCAGCAGGCCGGCCAGCCAAAGCATCAGGCCGCTTTGCAACGACGGTCGCGAAGTTTGCGCGGGACTTGCCTGGCTCGGAGACTGGTCCATGCAGTGGGCGGTTCCGATTTCCCGCTCTTTTTATTTGTCGTCGCTCGCTGACACCAGCAAAAGAGATTATGGCGACTCACCCGACGATGCCGCAGTGGCCCAGGATGGGTTGAGCGAAGCGAAAGCCACCACGCCGCGATCGGTAATTAAGGTTTGACGTCCAGGCCGAAGCCTGGAATTTTGACGCAAGTCAAAGAAGCTGCTGATCGGCACGAACACAAATGATATTGTTCCCACCTCAGCGGATGTGAAGCTCAGCGATGCCGCGGCATATTTGGCGAACCGGAGCAACCCTGCGGCACCGCCTCTACGAGATTCTGGAGCATGGCTCGATCGGAGACCGCACCGGCCTGATTGTCGGCCGCTTCATCGTCGCTCTGATCATCGTCAACCTAATTTCCATGACGCTCGAATCGGTGCCTGCGCTGCAAGCGCAGTACGCGTCGCTGTTCACCGCAATCGAGCTCGTATCGCTGGTGGTTTTCACGGTCGAATATGGGCTGCGGGTTTGGGTGGCGGCCGAGGGCGCACCGCACCGGCATTCGAGCGAACGCAAGGCGCGCTGGAAGTTCGTTACCAGCCCCCTCGGGATTATCGATCTGCTCGCGGTCCTGCCGTTTTGGTTCGCATTCGTGCTTCCGGCCGATCTGCGGGTTTTGCTGGTGTTCCGCGTGGTGCGCTTTCTCAAATTGTCACGCTACTCGCCGGCGATGCGCTCGTTGTTGGATGTACTCTATCGGGAGCGCCGCGCATTGTTCGGCTGCTTCATCATCTTGCTCGGCGCGGCGCTGGTGTCGGCGAGCATCATGCATCTGATCGAACGCCACGTTCAGCCCGATAAATTCGGCACCATTCCCGACGCGATGTGGTGGGCGATCGTTACGCTCGGCACGATCGGATATGGCGATGTTATTCCAGTGACGGCGCTGGGTCGCGTGGTTGCCTCGATCACGATCTTCGTCGGGTTGATCATGATCGCCCTGCCGATCGGCATCGTCGCCACGGCGTTCGCCGACGAGATCCATCGTCGCGACTTCGTCGTCACCTGGGACATGGTGGCGCGCGTACCCCTGTTCGCCGAGCTCCAGGCGACCGATATCGCCGACATCACGCGATTGCTGCGCGCGCAGCAGGTGGAGCCGGGCGACGTCGTCGCCAGACGCGGCGAGGCAGCGCATTCTATGTATTTCATCGCGGCGGGAGAGGTGGAGATCGAGCTCAAGGACAAGCGCGTGCGCATCGGCGCCGGTCACTTCTTCGGCGAGATCGCGGCGCTGCGCCGGACGCGCAGGTCCGCTACCGTGGTCGCCATCACGCGAGCAAGTTTGCTCGTGCTCGATGCCCACGACCTGCACCTCCTCATGGATCGGGAACCGCGCATCGCCGCCCATATCCGGAAAGTCGCGCGCAGCCGGCTCGGTCACGAAGCCGTCACAGCGCAAGGCGACTTGACCGTCGAAGAGCTCGATGACGCTGCCACACTCTGAAGTCGCTTGCGCCCTAACGTCGCGTATCCTCTAGGAAGAGAACGCAAATGACAGTGATAAACCGCGCCAGACTTCTTGCGCCGGTCATCGCCCTGGGCTCGCTTCTTTCATTTGCTAGCCCGCCGGCTTCCGCGCAATCGCCGGCCGCGCCATCGCCGGCGGCGCAGCGCGGCCTGACCTTCGTGCGCGTTCACTGCTCGCAGTGCCATTCCATAGACAAGGTCAGCGACAGCCCGCTTGCCGTCGCGCCGCCGTTCCGGACTTTGCACCAGAAATTTCCCATCGAGAGCTTGCGCCCGCGCCTCGCCGAGGGGATCATGGCCAGCCACCCGACGATGCCGCAGTTCCGGCTCGACGCCGATCAGATCTCGGACGTGCTCGCCTACATCGAGACGCTGCAGCCGTGACGATACCGCAGGAACCGGCGCTTCATTCCAACCAACCCTCCGCGGCGAATGCATCATTCGAGGTTGCCGACGAAGTCGATGAGGCTGCGCTCGCCGAAGTGATGCGGCATGTGCCCTGGGGCGCGGGTGTGCTCGCCGGCACCATGGTCGCGCTGCTGGTGCTGGGCTACCTGCTGATCTATTTGCTCATATTCATCCCGCGCGGCACGGTCGGCTGAGCCATGACCGACCGCCAGCCGGAAATGCACGAACGGCGCATTCTCGGCACCGAGCTGCTCTGGTCGTTCGGGGTCGGCGTGCTGATCGCGGCGATCCTCACCATGATCGTATTCACCGCGCTCACCATGGGCATCAACCCGCCCAGCGACGTCGAGCGCATCGATCCGAAGACGCTGCATCTCTCCGGCGAATTCGCCGAGCAGAACCTTGGCACCAGCGTCGGCGCCGACGGCAGCGTCACCGCGCGCATCATCGCCACCCAGTTCATGTTCGTTCCGCGTTGCATCGCAGTGCCGCACGGGCGGCCGGTGACGCTGCGTTTTGCGGCGCCCGACGTGATCCACGGCATCCTGATCACCGGCACCAACGTGAACACCATGGTGGTGCCGGGCTTCGTGGCGCAGGTGCATACGCAGTTCACGCGCAGCGGCGATCTCTTGATGCCGTGCCACGAATATTGCGGGCTGGGCCACAGCGAGATGTGGGCGACCGTGCAGGTTCTGCCGCAGAGCGCGTTCCAGCCGGACCGCAACGGGAGGGTTGCCTGTGCGCAACGTTGAGCGGCTTTGTCTGGCGCATTTCTGGGTCGCGTTCGCGGCGTTCCTGGTCGCCGCGCTGCTCGGCACCTGGCAGATGTGGGTGCGCAGCCCGCTCGGCGCGAACATCGGCACGCCCGGCCAATATTTCCTCTCGGTGACCGCGCATGGCGTGTCGATGGCGTACGTCCTCACCACGTTCTTCATCATGGGCTTCGGTTACTTCGTCGCGGTCACGGCGCTCGCGCGTCCGCTGCCCGGCAAAGCCTGGGCCTGGGGCGCGTGGTGGGTGGGAGTCATCGGTGTAGTGATGGCGGTGGTGACGATTCTCACCGGCCAGGCCTCCGTGCTCTACACGTTCTATCCGCCGCTGACCGGGAGCCCCTGGTTCTATGTCGGGCTGGTCCTGGTGGTGGTCGCATCGTGGGTGTGGTGCGTGCTGATGCTCGTCGCGATGACGGCGTGGAAGCGGGAAAATCCGGGCCGCCCGGTTCCGCTCGCGATGTTCGCCACGGTCGCAAACGCGGTGCTTTGGCTGTGGACCACGGTCGGCCTGGCGGTGGAGCTGTTGTTTCAGGTGATCCCGGCCGCATTCGGCCTGGTCCAGACCGTCGACGTTGGGCTCGCGCGCACGCTGTTCTCATGGACCCTGCACTCGATCGTGTATTTCTGGTTGATCCCCGCCTACACCGCCTTCTACACGATGGTGCCGCGCGCGGCCGGCGGGCGGCTCTACAGCGACACCATGGGCCGGCTCACCTTCGTTCTGCTTCTCCTCTACAGCCTGCCGGTCGGCTTGCATCATCTGCTGATGGATCCCGAGCACGGCAACGGCACGAAATTTCTTCAGGTGCTGCTCACCGGCTTTGTGACGGTGCCGTCGTGGCTGACGATTTTCACCGTCTGGGCGTCGCTGGAAATCGCCGGCCGGCTGCGCGGCGGGCGCGGATTGTTCGGATGGATCGCGGCGCTGCCCTGGGAGCGCCCGATGGTACTCGCTACTGGATTTGCCTTCATCATGCTGGGCTTCGGCGGGTTCGGCGGGATCATCAATATGGCGTATGGCATGAACGCGATGGTGCACAACACGGCGTGGGTGACCGCGCATTTCCATCTGATCTTCGGCGGCTCGGCCGTGATCATGTATTTCGCGATCGCCTATCAGATCTGGCCGCGCTTGACCGGGCGCGAATATGCGTCGCTGGCACCGTTGCGCCTGCAGTTGTCGCTCTGGTTCATCGGCATGATGGTGATGACCCTGCCATGGCACTGGCTCGGCTTGCAGGGCCAGTGGCGGCGCGTGGCCAATTTCAATTATGCCGATCCCCTCATCGCGGGTTGGGGTCCGTGGGTGATCGTCTCTTTGGCCGGCGGACTCACCCTGCTCGCCTCGGCGCTGCTGTTCGTCGGCAATCTTTTGGCACTGCACCGCAGTGCGGCGATCGCCGTGGCGCGGCCGCTCTACGCGCTGGCCGTCGATCCGCCGCAGCGGGTGCCCGCGGCACTCAACGGCTTCGGGCTTTGGAACGTGCTGGTACTGGTGTTGATGCTGATCGCCTATGGCTGGCCACTGGCGCAATTCGCGATCGAACCTTCGCCCACAGCCATCGTGCACCGCGTGCAGTAGGACCGCCGCCAAGGGTCACAGCAATGTCCGAGCCGCGCACCTCCGAGCCCCGCGTTCTCGATCAGCCCTGGCGGATGTGGGCGAGCGTCGCGGTGGTCGGCATCCTCCTGTTCGGAGTGCTGCTCGGCATTCTCATCATTCCGATCGTGCAGGGCCGCAGCGCGGGAATCGACGCCTACACCGCGATCTGCCGCGCGCTCGGCATCTTGCCGGGCTCGCCGGCACGGCCGCAGCCCGTAAGCGCCGCCCCGCCGACGCCGGTCTCGCAGGTCGTCTGGACCCCGCAGGTTTTGCAGATTCTCGCGCGCGGCGACACCGCGCGCGGCCACGCCAAAGTGCAGGAGGTGTGCGTCGCCTGCCACGGCGAGCAGGGCATGTCCCCCTCGCCGGACTTTCCCAATCTCAACGGGCAGTCGGGCGCCGCGATCTACAAGCAGCTGCACGATTACCGCACCGGCAGCCGCACCAATCCGCTGATGACCGGAATCGCCCAGGCGTTGGACGATCCGACCATCCCCGACGTCGCCGCCTATTACGCCGGTCAGCCGAAGCGCAACCCGTCGCCGGCGAGCCTCGGCGAATTGCCGGCAGCGATCGTGCAGCTCGTCGAGCTGGGCGATCCCAATCGCAACATCCCGCCCTGCGCGGCCTGCCACCGGCCCGGATCGGGCGGTCCGATCGAAACCCCGATCCTGTCCGAGCAAGTGCGCGAATACCTGGCGCAGCAGTTGCGCATGTATGCGTCGGGCGAACGCCGCAACGACGTCTACGCGCGCATGCGCGTGATCGCGGCCAAACTCACGCCCGCCGAGATCGACGGCCTTTCCCGCTATTACAGCGCGGGCTTTCGCTGAGAGTGGAACGGCTGCGTAGGATGGGTTGACCCCCGCAGCGCCAAGACGCGCGCATCTTTCACACGAAGCGGGCGGAAGCGATGGCCGGGACGAGCCCGGCCATCGCACCAATCCTGTCTTCGTTTTTTCAGTTCGTCTGCTGGATTGCGGAGAGCAGCCAGTGACCGCCGCGGGCGCGCATGAAGGTCCACACTTCCGTGGCCTCGTCCGGCCCACCTTGCACCACGCGACCGCTGTCGCGCTCGACCATCTGGTCGTTGAGCGAATAGCGCATCGCGACGGTGGCATATTCGGTGTCGCCCTCGCGCCATGCTTCGGCGAGATCGCCCTGCAGCAGCTTGACGTCGGAGACGCGGTTGACCGCGCCCTTGCTGGAATTCGCGGCGAGCTCTTCCGCGAAGTAGGAAAGCATTTCCGGCGTGAGCCGCGCGCGCAAGCGCGCGAGATCCTCGTTACCATAAGCAGTCTGGATCTCGCCGAGCAGCCGCTCGAACGTGTTGAAGTCCTCGGGCGTGAGCCCGACCTCGTCGGTGCCCGATGCGCGCGTGGTCGCAGCAGTACCGCCGCCGACCCCCATGCGCTGCGCGGACGCGCCGGGATCGTAGCTATGCAATGACGGACCGCTGGCGAGTGCCGGCTGCGTGCGGCGCTGCCACCAGGTCCAGACCAGCCGCGCGACGATGACGATCAGCGCGACTTGCAGAAGCAGGCCGAGCATCGAGGCAAAGCCGCCGAGCCCGCCGAACAGGCCATGGCCGAACAGCATGCCGAGCAAGCCTGCGCCGAGGAAGCCAGCGAACAACCCGCCCAGGAAGCCGGGACGATTGAAGAAGCCGCCGCCGAACGGCGAGGTCGTCGGCGCCGCCGGCCGCTGGGCAAAGCCGCCGGGCTGGCCCGGCTGGGTCATGCTGCGCTCCATCGGCCGCGCGCTCGGCGCGGTCGTGGTCGAGGGCGGCGAGGAAAATGTCTGCGAGCCGCGGCTGCCGAAGCTGCGCATCGGCCGCGCGTCGGCGTCGCCGAGTGCAAACAGCAGGACTGTCGCAACGGCGCACAGCGCGAGCAGCGGGCGAAAACGGCGCATCTGTTCCTCCCAGAATATTTACGCGCCCATTATATCGGTATTCCCGCCGGGTTTTTAAGGTCTGAAAAAACCCGATTTGGATCAGAGCGATAAGTCCGCTCGTGCCCGCGAAGGCGGGCATCCAAAAATCATCGGATCCAAGGCCCCCCCTTTCGCGGGGGCGACTGCGACGGTCGGATTCCCGCATACGCGGGGATGAGCGGCCGAGGGGCCGCTGGACTCAATCCTCCTCGCCGTCTTCGCCCGGCGCCGCGCTGCGCAACCGCGCGCGGCGATCGCCGGCGTCGGAGCGCACCGTGCGCGGCGGCGAAGGCCGCGGCGCGATCGCGCCGGTGACGAAAGGCGCAGCCCCGCGCCGTGCGCCGTAGCGTGCGCTGGCGCGCGCGGCCACCTCCTCGCCGGAAACGGCGCTCGGATTGCAGGCGCGGTGCCCGCTCGCGCGGCGCATCAGATCGACGTGGATGTGATCGTAGTGATAGGCGTTCGAGCCCGGCGCCAGCACCGTGGTGAACTCTTCGCACGCCGCGGCCTGCACGTCGCGCAAAAATCCCTGCTCTTCCGGCAAGCCGTGCCAACCGGCTTTGACCGTGATCTTGCGGCCGTCGGCAAGCGTGAAGGCGGAGATGTCGAGCGCATTGCCGAATGCATGCTCGGAGATCGAGGCGCGCGGGTTGCCGTTCATGCCGCGGCAGGAATAGGCGGAAATCTGCGCGATCTCGGCAACCGGCGTGCCGAACCAGTGCAGCGCCGCGGGCTGCACCGCGCTCGCGATCCAGCGATCGAGCTCGGACACGATCGGACAGGCGAGCGTCGCCGGCGGACTGATCGATACCGGCGTGGCTGCGGCCGATTGCGGACTGCGCGCAGGACCGAGCGGAACGACCGGCGCCTCGCGCGCTGGCGCGACGTTGACCGGAGCACTGCGCATTGGACCGGGCGCGTCGACCAGCGGGCGCCGCTCGTACGGCTCCGGCGAAAAGTCATCGCGCGGCGCGGCCGCGGGCGGCGCGGGGACCGGCGAGGTGCGACCGAGCGGTGCCTGGTAGACCCGCGCGGGTGGAGGCGGCGGCGCATAGACCGAAGTGGCCGGCGGCGGCACCGCGCCGTAGGGACCGCGGAAATCATAATTTGGCGGCGCTGCGTCCGGGCGATCGCGCAGGCGCGGCGGATCGAGCGAGACCGGTTCATCGCTGCGCGGCGGGCGTGCCGGCTGCGGTGCATCGCCCGGCTTGGCGAGCGGCCAGCGCGGCATCGGTGCGCCGTCCGGAATCGCGGCGGGCGGACGCAGATCGCCGGAATAGCCGAGCGGCGCACTGTCGCCGAGCATGGATACTTTGAGCGGAAAATCGGCGCCGCAAATCCCGGGACCGCGGATCGACTCGATGCGGACGATGCCGGGGCCTTCCTTCACCGCGCCGGAGCTGAGGCACTGCACCTCGGCCTCGTGCCGCCACGGCTCGCGCTCGGCGAACATGAAGCCGCCGCAACCCGCAAGCAGGCAGACGCTGCCAAGGACGAACGCGCCGCCCACATACCAACGCACGCCCCGCGCCATGGCGCGACAATGCGTTGCACTCTGTTAACGCTTTGCTGAGGCGCCCGCTGCTGCATTCGCGTCACACGATATGGTTAAGGATTGAGAAGGATGCTCATGTCCCGGGCGCTGCGAAGCACGAAGCGAAGCGCAGTGGTGCGCTGCAGACACCGATCTCGGGCATGCCCGAGATCGGAATATTAAGCGCGCAAGTCGGGTCAACCCGACTTGCGTGGACCCCGGTTTTTCTTTTCAGGGCTGACAAAAGCAACCGGGGTCCCAGATCCGGCGGTGCACCGCTCCGCTGCGCTACGCGCTGCACCGCGTCCGGCGACATGAGAGCATCGCGTATTCCACTGCCGCCCGTTACCGCTGCGCCGCGCGCAACCGGACATCTGTTCGCGATGCGCGGGAACCCGGCTGCGGATCATGGTTAACCCGATGTTATCGCACGCCATATTCTGCGCGTTCCGAAGCCATGAGCCGTTTGCTTGCGCGATCCGTCCAACCGATCAGGGATCCCTGCACAATTTTTCTCAATGTCGAAAACCAACGCGGCGGGAGTTTTGCGCGGGAATATCAGGCGCTTGACTGCCAATACCGCACGCGCGCCCGTTGCACGCGCGCGTGTGTTGCAGCGCAAAACATTTGCCGCTTCGGGCCGCTCTTGCGCTTTGCTAAAATTTGCCCAGCTCGAAACAGGGAGGCGTGCCGTGGACGTTGCCTTGCGGCTCGACGTGCTGGCGGTGTGCGCGGTGTTCGCGTTCGTGACTGCCATTCTGCTCGGCGCATTCTGAAGTCGGCGCAGCCGACAAACGACTCTCAAGTTCAACCTGCATTCCGACCACCGGAGGGCAACCTCCGGTGTTTGCATTTTTCCCTCGACCTTCGCGTTAACCACAAATCATTACCGATCATTACCGCGCGCCGCTCGTAGCAGCGTCAAGTTGATTTGGGTCGCGTTGCCAAGATAAATCTGGTCTGTCACTCAGAAACGGAGCTGTTTCGGATGCCGCATTGCTTGGCCCAAAGGCCGCGATTACATTCCGGCCCGTAACCTATTCCTGATCCGCCGACCCGGTGTGCGTTGGAAGAGGCGGCATGATGGCTGATAGCCCCCGCTGGATTACCGAAGCCGACGTCGTTCGCCTCATCGACCTGGGCGACGCGATCGAGGCGCTGAGCCGCGGCCTGCTCGAGGAAGCGGCCGGCTCGGCCCGCAACATGGAGAAGACCGCGGCGCACTGGGGCAAAAGCAGCAATATGCACGCGATCGGCGCGGTTTTCGAAGGCGCCAACGTGTTCGGGACCAAGACTTGGGGGAACACACCGGAAGGGGGTTCCACTCCGCTTCTCATCTTGTGGGATGCAACCAGCGCCAAGCTTTGCGCGATCATCGAAGCGCGCGCGCTCGGCCAGATGCGCACCGGTGCGATGTCGGCGATCGCGACACGCTGGATGAGCGCGGAAGATGCCGACGATTTCGCCATCATCGGCAGCGGCAAGCAGGCGCTGACGCAAGTCGCCGCGGTCGCCGCGGTGCGGCGTTTGCGGCGCATCCGCGTGTTCAGCCCCACGCCGGCAAAGCGCATCGCCTTCGCCGAGAAGCTGCGCAGCGCCTTCCCCGGCAGCGAAATCAGAATGGCGGACGACGCGGCGCGGGCGACCGAGGGCACTTCGATCATCACCTTGATCACGCGCGCCCGCAAGCCGGTCATCACCGCGGCGATGGTCGCCCGCGGCGCGCACGTCAATGCCGCCGGCGCCATCACCAAGGAGCGCAGGGAGTTTTCTCAGGATCTGTTCGCGCGGGCGCCGCTCGTGGCGGTCGATACGCTGCCCGCGACGCATGAGCTCAGCGCGGAGTTCATCGACTGGTACGACGGCACGCGCGGCGGCGATTGGTCGCCGGTGCAGACGATCTCGGCAATCGTCGCGGCGGCGCGCCCGCGCCCGGCCGGCACCGACCTGTCGCTGTTCAAGCCGATGGGGATGGGCCTTTCCGATGTCGCGCTCGGCATCGAAATCCTCCGCCGCGCGCAAGCGTCGGGAACTGGCCGCGCGCTGCCGCATCCCGGATTCGCCAACCCGCGCATTTCCATCTCTGCCAAAGAGGAGACCGCAGCATGACCCAAGCCCCCCAGGCCATCCTTCGCGACATCAGCGGCGCAGCCGCTGCGCCGTCGCTCGATCTTTGGGAGCCGGTCATCATCACCGGCGAACAGATTGCCGCCGAGGCCGAGCGGTTGGCCGCGCTTCCGCGCCCGGTGAACGGGCGGCGCGAAACCATGTTCATTCATCCGCGCGCAACCGCTCCCGGCAATGGTCTCACGCCCGGCATACGCTGCGTGCTGAGCGTGCTCAAGCCCGGCGAGGAGACGGCGCCGATCCGGCACAACTCAACGCAGGTGAATTTCTGCATCGGCGGATCCGGCCGCGCGGATATCGGCGGCCAGGAGCTGCGCTACGGCAAGTACGACGTCTGGAACACGCCGTCGTTCCGCACCTACGCGCACCGCAACGACGGCAAGGATCTGCAGGCGCGGCTCACCTATTCCAACGCCCCGGTCCTGGAGATGCTCAACATCCACATCGTCGAGGAGAATCCGAAATCGGCGGCGGAGCCGCATTCCGCCGCGAAGGACGAGGATGAGCGCGACGATCCGCGCCGCCAGAGTCCCTACGGCATGGTACGGCTGGCGAATGGCTCGCAGCTGATGCCCTATGAAATCCTGATCAACCCGCCCACCGTCGGATCGAACGTGCATCACTGGCCTTGGCAGCAGGTGAAGACGCATCTCGACAAACTGGAGTCGCTGGGAAAGAACTACATCGGCCGCCGCTTGTACATGATGTACAATCCGATGACCGGCCGCACCAACGGCTGCACACCCTCGTTCTTCGCCACGATCACCATCCGGCCGCCGAAAATCGTGGATCGCCCGCACCGGCACACCTCGGCTGCCATCAACTACTATTTCCATGGGCGCGGACGCAGCACCGTGGAGGGCAAGGTGTACGAATGGAAGGCCGGCGATCTGATGCTCTCGGCGCCGGGATGGGGCGTGCACAACCACGCTTCGTATGACGAGCCGGTCTACGAGCTCACGGTGCAGGATCAGCCGCTCAACATCTATATGGAGTCGCTGCTGTGGCAGGAAGATCTCAAGCATCCGGCCGCGCTGCTCGGCTCCGAGGCGGGCTTTGACACGAACCGCGGCCAGATCGCAGCCGCGGAATAGCCAACCGCGCCGTCATGGCCGGGCATAGCGCGTCGAAGACGCGCGTAAACGCGCTGGGTGCCCGGCCATCCACGTCTTGCTGCACAATGAACGAAGACGTGGATGCCCGGCAGCGCAGACAAGTTTACGCAGTCTGCGCAAGCTTGACTGCGTTGCCGGGCATCACGGGGTGAGATAGTTCCTTTATCGCCCTCCACACTGCAATAACGTGCAACTATTCGACAACCCGAACGGCACCGCCTCGCTGCACCTCACGCTCGCGGTGTGCGACTACGAGCACGTGCGCGAGATCGCGCAGGGCATCGTCCGCGCCGACGGCATCACCCTCACCCCGCTCATTTTCCCATCGATCGAGGAGATCACCTTTCGCTTCACCCGTAATCTCGAATGGGACGTCTCCGAACTTTCATTCGGAAAATATATCTCGCTGACCTCGCAAGGCGCGGCGCCGATGGTCGCGATCCCGGTGTTTCCCTCGCGCGTGCATCGCCATTCCGCGATCTACGTGCGCGCCGATCGCGGTATCAAGACCGCCAAGGACCTGGAGGGCCGCACGGTGGGCATTCCCGAATGGGCGCAGACCGCCGGCATCTACGTGCGCGGATTCCTCGCGGAGGAGTACGGGGTGGACCTCGGCAAAATTCGCTGGCTGCAGGCCGGCGTCGACGAGCCCGGCCGCACCGAGAAGGTCGCGCTGAAGCTGCCGGGGAACATCCGCTACGAGGCGCGGCCCGACACTAGCCTCTCGGCCATGCTGTTGAGCGGCGAGGTCGATGCGGTCATCACCGCGCGAACGCCCGACGCGTTTGCCCGCGACGGCCGGGTCGTCCGTTTGTTCCCGGACTATCGCGCCGAGGAGGAGCGGTTCTTCAAGAAGACCAGCATTTTCCCGATCATGCATCTCATCACGATCCGGAAGACCGTGTTCGAACAGTACCCCTGGATTGCGATGAACCTGTTCAAGATGTTCGATGAGGCCAAGCGCCGCTGCTTCAACCGGCTGCGCGACTTCACCTGCGCCCGCCTGCCGCTGCCGTGGGCCGCGGCGCTTGTCGACGAGATCGCCGCCGGCTACGGGCCCGACCCTTACCCCTACGGCATCGAGGAGAGCCGGCCCACCATCGAGGCGTTCTGTCGCTACGCCCATGATCAAGGCGTGACGCACCGGCGCATGACAGTCGAGGATCTGTTCCCGCGCGAAGTGGCCGCGACCGCGCGGGTGTGACGGTCACCTTGCCAGGCGGCGATAAGCAAGCGCGGCGGCGCCGTCAGGGCCCATGGCGCCGCCGGGCTGAACCAGTCAGATTTCGCTCAAGTCATTGAGGACAAATGTAACCGATTCCACTTGGATTTTTGAAGCAGCCGACCGATTCAGGAATGACTTGTTTCGGCAGCCAGAGAACGACCTTTGGGAAGAAGATCATGAAGGTGATCGTGATCAGGAAAACGCAATAGATTGGCAGCGCCGCGCGCAAAGCTTGGGAAAATCTCACCCCCACAAATTTCGATGCCATCAGCAAAACGAGCCCATAAGGCGGCGTGATCAGTCCGAATGCGAGCGTCGCGATGAGCACCACGCCCATGTGCACCGGATTTATGTCCGCAGCCTCACTCAGTGCGTTTACCAACGGCATGAAGATGATGATGGTGGGCACTGGCTCGATGAAGTCGCCGATGATTGTGAACAACAGAACCAGAAGCAGCATCGTGGCTTGCGGGTTATTGCCGGCAAGATCGGTGATCCATTCGGCAATCACGAGCGCCCCGCGCAAATACGCGAAAAGCCAGCCGAACGCATTGGCCGCGCCAATGGTGATCAGCGGCAGCGAAAAAATGAGCCCCGCGAGGCAGAAATCCCATGGCAAAAGCTTGATATGACCACGGTTGAGCGCCGGGATCACCACGATGAGGATCCAGACGACTGCAACAACTCCGGCTTCGGTGGGCGTGAAGAAGCCGGTCAGAATGCCGCCCAGCAGAATGACCGGGATCATCAATGGCAGCGAGGCGTCCTTCAACGCGCGCGCCACCTCGCGGAATGGCGCACGCGGCCGGGTCATGCCGGTCGGACCGAAAAAGTAGCAGAAAATCATTAGCCCAATGCCGATCATCAGCCCCGGCACCACTCCCGCCATGAACAAGCCGGCGATCGAAACATTGCCGATGGCGCCATACACCACCGCCGTGATACTTGGCGGCACCAGCGCCGCGATGGTCGAGGCTGCGGCGATGATCGCCGCAATGAAAGGAGGACTGTACCTCTCCCGCTTCATTGGCCCGCCCAAAGCGCGGCTGATCACCGCAACGTCTGCAGTCGTCGAGCCCGACATTTCCGAGAAGAACATGCTGAAAACCGTGACGACCTGGGACAGGCCGCCGCGGATGTGCCCGACCAGACTCAGAGACAGATTCGCGACGCGCTGCACGACGTTGGCCGAGCTCATCAGCTCGCCGACCAGCAAGAAGAAGGGAATCGCGAGCAACGCCTCGTTATCCATTCCGTCGAACATTTTCTGAATGATGGCGGTGTGCGACACGTCGGTGAATATCGCGCCGATCAGAGTACCGGCCAGGAGCGAAAACGCGACCGGCACGCCGAGATAGCCGAAGAACAGAAACAGGAACGTCATGAGCACGACGATGGACGTGCCGCTCATGGCGTCCGGCCCTCCGGTGGGGGGGCGACACCCTCGATCGGGGCGATATGCGGCGGCGGCTCCGGCGGCTCATCGTGCTCGAAGCCGTTGCGCAGCCCGTTGATCAGCTGCTCGATCGTGAACAGGGCGACAAGGACGCCGCAGATCGGGATCGCCGCATAGAGGGATGCAATCGGCGTCATTGAGGGCATTCGGAAGCTGGAAAAGCCGCGCAGGTAATTCAGATAACCGAAATAGATAAAGCACAGCGCGACCCCGAGCACGACGACGCGCGTCCCGATCTCAACAATAAGCCGCGCGGTGCCGAGCAACGTGTCTGCGATCGCGGTGAGATAAAGATGGTCGTTGCGCCGGACCGCGACCGCGGTGCCGGTGAAGATCGCGTAAATGAAGAAGGTCGATGTGACCTCCTGCAGCCACAGCCAGGGCCGCCCGATCTCGCGCGTGATGATGTCGAAGATGACGGTGGTGCAAAAGCCGAACAACAGGAGACCGCACAAAATCATCAGCACGGTTTCAAGCGGGTCGAGCGCGCGCCACTTGAGGTGACGCTGACGCTTGAGCACGAGTCTTTCGGTGACGGTCATGCTTGATCAAGCAAGCGACAAAAGGTCGGGCGCGGCCTCTCGAGCGTCACCGCTCGATTCCCACGCCGAGTCAGCCAATGCCGCGGATCAAGTCCTTGACCTTGGTCGCGTGCGGACCGAGGTCGGCCGACATCTTGTCCAGGTATGGATCCGCGATCTTCTGGAAGCCGGACTTGTCGACATCGCTCACGATCTTGACACCGATGGACTTCAGCTTGGTCGCGGACTCATGCTCCAGCGCGATCGCCTTGGCCGGCTGGTTTTTATTGACCTCGTCGGCGGCGGTCTGGACCCAGCTCTTCTGCTCGGAAGAGAGGCTGTTCCACAACTTGTCGCTGACCCAGGTGAAGCTGTTGTTCGCTTCATGCTCTGTCATCGAGAGCACCGGCGCAACCTCGTAGTGCTTGTTCGCCAGATACACGTTGACGCCATTTTCCGCCACATCGACGACACCTGTCTGCAACGACGTGTAAACGCTGCCGAACGGCATGTGCACGGTTTGCGCCCCATATGCCGGGAACATCGTGTCTTCGGTCGGCGTAGCCTGCACGCGGACCTTGAGCCCTTTGATGTCCTCGATCCTCCTGATCTCGCGTTTCGAATACATGTTGCGCAGGCCGAGCGTGGAAAGCGCGATAATGCGCGCGCCCTGAACGGTTTCGGAGATCATCGCCTTGCAGGCGTCCGACAGCCCGGGATCGGCCATCGCCTTGATCAGATGATCTTCCGAGCGGAACAGATAGTGCAGCGACATTACCCCAGCCTGCGGCGACAAGGTTGCGGCGTTCGCTGAAGACGAGATGCAGAACTCGATGTCGCCGGATTTCACGAGCTGAAGCACCTGCGGCTCCTGTCCGAGCTGGGCACCCGGATACTGATCGATCAGCATCGCGCCCTTGCTCAGCTCTTTCAGCTTGTTGGCAAAGATGTCGCCGAGAATGCCATATCCGGTGGGCTTCGGCTGGTCATACGCAAAGCGATAATGCTTCACCGCCTGCGCGCGCGCGACGTGCGGCGCCGTGATTGCCGCCGCTGCGGATGCAATCCCGCCCAGTAGGGTCCGTCGGTTGATCATGATGTCCTCCCGGTTGTGGCAGTCGCGCGCACTTTTTTTGTACGTTGGGCATGCGTTCATCGGCAACTCAGAGCGGCGCCGCCGCATCCCCGCCCGCGCTCGATTGCAGGATATCGAATTCGCGTGGATCAGTCAGGCGGGTATGCCCCACATTTTGCCGACGGATATTTGGTGCCCGGCAAAATCGAGGTCCGATCGGGGTCATTGTCGTGAGACCAACACGCTTGCGACGCGACGCGGTGGGTTAATCCTTCATCATTTCGAGAACGCCTTGGTGAGTCAGAACTTCGCGGCTGCATCGACACCACGCCCTAGCAAAATCATCAATTTGCAATAGGCCGCGCGTGTCGCGCATCATGCGCCCTTGATGCTTCACGAGGAAATCCAATGCTCGACCTGCTGCAAGGAATTCGTGTCATCAGCTTCAACCATTTCCTGTTGGGCCCGATGGCCATTCAGGTTCTGGCAGATCTCGGCGCCGACGTGATTGCGGTTGAGGCGCCGGAGGGGGCCTGGCAGCGCCACTGGAGCAGCGGCAATATCTGGCACGATGCGCAGGGAATGGTGCATCTGTGCACAAATCGCAACAAGCGCAGCATCGCGCTCGATTTGAAGTCGCCGAAGGGCAAAGAGATCGCGCTCAAGCTCGTCGACCGCGCCGACGTGATCGCCGAGAATTTTCTCCCCGGCACGATGGACAAGCTGGGCCTTGGCTATGAGACTTTGCGGCAGCGCAGGCCCGATTTGATCTATGCGTCGGCATCGGGCTATGGGCCCGATGGCCCATACGCGCAGCGGCCCGGTCAAGATCTGCTGGCTCAGGCGCTGTTCGGCATCATGGCGATCACCGGCCAACAGGAAACCGGCCCGCGTCCCGTCGGTGTATCCGCAGTCGACCATCATGGCGCGGCGCTGTTCGCGATGGGAATCATTGCGGCGCTGCTACGACGGGAGCGCAACGGCAAGGGCTGCCGCGTTGACGCGAGCCTAATGCAAGCGGCGCTCGACCTGCAGGCGGAGTCGCTGGTCGCCTGGCTCAACTCCAAGCAGCAGCCGGCGACCTTAACCGCACGCCGCCACCTCGCGGGTTGGTATTACCCCGCCCCGTACGGCGTCTATGCCACGCGCAACGGCCATATTGCCGTGTCACTGTGCTCGCTGGCGGCGCTCGCCGAGATCCTCGATGAGCCTCGGCTGGCCTCGTTCTCCGAGCACGACGCCTGGACCCGGCAGGACGAGATCGGCGAACTCATCGCGGCGCGGCTGAAGACGAAAGCCAGCAACGAATGGAGCCGGTGCATGGAGCAGGCGCAGATCTGGCACGCCTGCGTGCAGGCCTACGAAGAGATCCTCGAGGATGCACAGGTGAGGCACATGCAGGCGCTGGTAACGGTTCCCGGCGGAGGCAAGACCGGCGCGCCGATTACCCTGGTCAATCACCCCGTGCGTTATGACGGAGAGTCGGCGGCGGTAAGCCTGCCGCCGCAACGGCTCGGCGCGCAGACCAGGCAAGTTCTCGGCGAGCTTGGTTTCGGCGCGACCGAGATTGCGGCGCTCATCCGCGACGGCGTGGTGCGCGCAGACGACACGTGATGCCGAACGCCGGAGGTACACTGCGTCGGTATAACTGCATCGCTCCAGTCTTGCCCAAGGAGGCGCAGCCGCAATGCCGGATTTCCAGGTCAACGTCGGGGATACCGTAACCTTCGCCAAAACGGTCGGCGAAACTGACATCTATCTCTTTGCCGGCATCACCGGAGACTTCTCGGTGAATCACGTCAACGAGCAATACATGGCGCGCTCGAAATTTGGTCGGCGCATCGCCCACGGCGCATTGATCATCGGCTACATGTCGACCTGCTCGACGATGATGATCGATAAATGCCAGGGCGCGACGCTCCGCCAGACCCCGGTATCGCTCGGCTACGATCGTGTCCGCTTCCTGGCCCCGGTCTTCATCGGCGACACGGTCACGCTCAACTACACCATCGCCGAAATCGATCCGCAAAAGCGACAGTCGATCGCCGACATCAGCGTGGTCAATCAGAACGGCGTGCTCGTGGCAGTCGCACGCCACATTCTCCGTTGGGTCACCAACGCGGCTGGAGACTAGCCGATGCGTCTCAAGGAAAAGGTCTGCATCGTCACCGGCGGCGGTTCTGGGATCGGCCGGGCGACGTCTTTGCTGTTCGCGGATGAAGGCGCGCGCCTCGTTGTTGCCGACAAGCGCGCGACAAGCGCGCAGGCCGTCAGTTCGGAATGTGCCGGCAAGGGCGCGCAGGCGATCGCGGTCGAGGCAAACGTCGCCAGCGCGGCCGACGTCACGCGCATGGTCGCGGCGACCGTGGAGCGGTTCGGGCGTCTCGACATCCTTGTCAACAACGCAGGCTACGGCATTGTCGGAACCGTGGTCGACACCGATGAAGACGCCTGGGATGCCCTGATGTCGGTCAATGTGCGCGGTGTGTTCCTCTGCAGCAAGTATGCGATCCCGGTCATGAAGGCCAACGGCGGCGGCACCATCGTCAACACCGCCTCGGTCGTTGCATCCGTTGGCATCGGCAATCGTGCCGCTTATTGTGCCTCGAAAGGGGCCGTGGTCGCGCTGACGCGGGCGATCGCCATCGATCACGTCGCCGACGGGATCCGCTGCAACGCGATCGCGCCGGGAACCATCGACACCCCGTACTTCGACGAAATGCTGAAGCAGAGCGCCGATGCGAGCGCCATGCGCAAAGCGCTCGCGGCGCGACAACTGCTCGGCCGTCTTGGAACGCCCGAGGAGATTGCCGCCGGCATCCTGTTCCTTGCCAGCGATGAAAGCCGTTTCGCAACCGGCACGATACTTACGCTGGACGGCGGCATGACTGCGCAATAGCACGGCCTTCGCGCCTGATGGTGCCTGCCGGGCGCGCCTGTGCTCCGACGCCGATCTACTCCGCCGCGGCGCGCGCCACCGCCAGCGGATCGTAGTTGAGCACCGGCGCGAGCCACTTCTCCGCCCCCTCGATGGTCCAGCCTTTGCGCGCAGCGTAGTCCTCGACCTGGTCGCGCTCGATCTTGCCGACGCCGAAGTAGCGGCTCTCGGGATGGCTGAGATAGAGGCCGCACACCGAGGCGGGAGGCCACATCGCAAAGCTTTCGGTGAGTTTCACGCCGGTGTGCCGCTCGCCGTCGAGCAGTTTAAACAGCGTCGCCTTCTCGCTGTGGTCGGGCTGCGCCGGATAGCCGGGCGCCGGGCGGATGCCGCGATATTTTTCCGCGATCAGCTCCGCGTTGCTCAGCGCCTCGTCCGCGGCATAGCCCCAGAATTCCATGCGCACCCGCTGATGCAGGCGCTCGGCAAAGGCTTCGGCCAAGCGATCGGCGAGCGCCTTGAGCAGGATCGCGGAGTAGTCGTCGTTCGCGCCTTTGAAGCGCTCGGCCACCGCGTCCTCGCCGATCCCGGCGGTGACGATGAAGGCGCCGACGTGGTCGGCACGCCCGCTCGCGCGCGGCGCGACGAAATCGGCAAGCGCGAGATTGGCGCGGCCCTCGCGGCGGCCGAGCTGCTGGCGCAGCGTGTGCAGCACCGCGATCGGCTTTGCCCGGTTCTCGTCGCCATACACAAAGATGTCGTCGCCATCGGCATTGGCCGGCCAGAAGCCGAACACGGCGGCGGCGCGCAACCAGCGCTCGGCGACGACGCGCTCCAGCATCGCTTGCGCGTCGGCAAACAGGCTGCGCGCGGCCGCGCCATATTTGGCATCATCGAGGATCGCGGGAAACTTGCCGGTCAATTCCCAGGTGGCAAAGAACGGCGACCAATCGATGAACTCGATGAGCTCCGCGACCGAATAATCCTCGAGCGCGCGCGTGCCAAGAAAGCGCGGCGGCTGCGGCGCATAGTTCGACCAGTCGAGCTTGACCGCATTGGCGCGCGCGTCTTCCAGCGAAAGGCGCTGCTTGCTCTCCTGCCCGCGCGCGTGCGCGGCGGCGATACGCGCATATTCCTGGCGAATCTTCGCGACATAGCCTCCCCGCGCCTGCGGCGACATGAGGCTTGCGGCGACCCCGACCGCGCGGCTTGCATCGTTGACGTGCACCGCCTGTCCGCGCCGATAATTGGGATGAATTTTCACCGCCGTGTGCGTTCGGCTCGTGGTGGCGCCGCCGATCAACAGCGGCACATCGAAGTTTTGCCGCTCCATCTCGGCGGCGACGTGGCACATTTCGTCGAGCGACGGCGTGATCAGCCCGGAGAGCCCGATGATGTCCGCGTTTTCCTTCTGCGCCGTCTCCAGAATTTTTGCCGCCGGTACCATCACGCCGAGATCGAGCACCTCATAGTTGTTGCACTGGAGCACGACGCCGACGATGTTCTTGCCGATGTCGTGCACATCGCCTTTGACCGTGGCCATCACGATCTTGCCGTTGGACCGTTTGTTCTCGAGACCCTTCGCTTTTTTCTCCTCCTCCATGAACGGCATCAGATAGGCGACCGCCTGTTTCATCACGCGCGCGGATTTCACCACCTGCGGCAAAAACATGCGGCCCGAGCCGAACAGGTCGCCGACCACGTTCATGCCGTCCATGAGCGGGCCTTCGATCACGTCGAGCGGGCGCTCGGCTTTCTGGCGCGCCTCCTCGACGTCGGCCTCGATAAAATCGGTGAGGCCGTGCACCAACGCGTGGGAGAGCCGTTCCCCTACCGGCCGATCGCGCCAGGCAAGATCAGCTTCCCGCTTCTCCTTGCCATGTCCGTGGTAGCGCTGGGCAAACGCGAGCAGCCGCTCGGCCGCGTCGGCGCGGCGGTTGAGCACCACGTCCTCGCAGGCTTCGCGCAATTCCGGATCGAGATCGTCGTAGACCGCGACCTGACCCGCATTGACGATGCCCATATCCATGCCGGCCTTGATCGCGTGATAGAGGAACGCCGAATGCATGGCCTCGCGCACCGGCTCGTTGCCGCGGAACGAGAACGACAGGTTCGACACGCCGCCGGAAACGTGCACGTGCGGCAGGCTCGCGCGGATTTGGCGCGCCGCCTCGATGAAGGCGACGCCGTAGTTGTTGTGCTCCTCCATTCCGGTGGCGACCGCGAAGATGTTCGGATCGAAGATGATGTCTTCGGGTGGAAAGCCGACCACGTTGACCAGCAAATCGTAGGCGCGCTTGGCGATGACGAGTTTGCGCTCGACCGTGTCGGCCTGGCCGTGCTCATCGAACGCCATCACCACGACGGCGGCGCCGTAGCGGCGCACGGTCTTGGCATGCTCGATGAACGCGGCCTCGCCCTCTTTCAGCGAGATCGAGTTCACCACCGGCTTGCCCTGCAGACACTTGAGTCCCGCCTCGATCACGGAAAATTTCGAGGAGTCCACCATCACCGGCACGCGGGCGATGTCGGGCTCGGCCGCGACCAGGTTGAGGAAAGTGATCATCGCCTGTTCCGAATCGAGCAGGCCCTCGTCCATGTTGACGTCGATGATCTGCGCCCCGTTCTCCACCTGATCGCGCGCGATGGCGAGCGCGCTCGCGTAGTCGCCGGCGGTGATGAGCTTGCGGAATTTGGCCGAACCGGTGACGTTGGTGCGCTCACCCACGTTGACGAACGGAATTTCCGGCGTGAGCGCGAAGGCGTCGAGGCCGGAGAGGCGCAGCCGGGGCGGCACCTCGGGAATTTTCCGCGGCGCCTTGCCTTCGACCGCGCGCGCGATGGCGCGGATGTGATCGGGCGTCGTGCCGCAGCAGCCGCCAACCACGTTGACCAGCCCCGCTTGCGCAAATTCGCCGAGCAGCGCGCCCATATAGTCGGGCGTCTCATCGTAGTGGCCGAATTCGTTCGGCAGGCCGGCATTGGGATAAGCGCACACGAAGGTGTCGGCGATGCGTCCGATCTCGGCGACGTGGGCGCGCATCTCCTTGGCGCCGAGCGCACAGTTGAACCCGATCGAGAACGGTGCGGCGTGGCGCACCGAATTCCAGAACGCCGCCGGCGTTTGGCCGGATAGGAGGCGCCCGGAGCGGTCGGTAATGGTGCCGGAAATCATCACGGGCACGCGCAGCGCACGCGCTTCGGTGACGTCGGCGATGGCGGCGATCGCCGCCTTGGCGTTGAGCGTGTCGAAGATGGTCTCGATCAGCAGAAGATCGGCGCCGCCTTCGATCAGCGCTTCGACCTGCTCGGCGTAGGCGCTGCGCAGCTCGTCGAAGGTGATCGCGCGGAATCCGGGATTGCTGACATCGGGCGAGATCGAGGCGGTGCGATTGGTCGGGCCTAATGCGCCGGCGACGAAGCGCGGGCGGCCGTCCTCGCGTTGCGCGAGATCGGCGGCCGCGCGGGCGAGCTTGGCACCATCGCGGTTGAGCTCATGGATGATGCCGGTCAGGCCATAGTCGGATTGCGCGATGCGGGTCGATGAAAAGGTGTTGGTCGAAACGACATCGGCGCCGGCGCGGAAATAGGCGAGATGCAGGTCGCGGATTTTTTCCGGCTGGCTGAGGTTGAGCAGATCATTGTTGCCGCGCACCTCGCGGTTCCAGGCGTCGAAGCGCGCGCCGCGATAGCCCTCCTCGTCGAGGCCGAGCGCCTGGATCATGGTGCCCATGGCGCCGTCGAGCACGAGGATGCGCTCGGCCGCGAGTCGGCGCAGCGTTTGCTCACGAGGCGACGGTACCGGAACTGACATCAGGACAAACTCAGGCGCGCTTGCGCTCGGCTTCTGCGAGAGTGGGTACGGCCTGCTCGCTCTTCGCCGCGCCCTCGGGCCGCAATCCCAGCAAATGGCAGATCGCGTAGACGAGGTCAGCGCGGTTCATGGTGTAGAAGTGAAAGTCGGTGACGCCGCGATCGACCAGGTCGAGCACCTGCTCGGCGGCGACTGCGGCGGCGATGAGCTTGCGGGTCGCCGCGTCCTCGTCGAGGCCGTCGAAGCGCTGCGCCAGCCAATTCGGCACCGAGGCGCCGCAGCGCGCAGCAAAATTCTTGGTCTGCTTGAAATTCTGCACCGGCAGGATGCCAGGCACCACCGGCACGTTGATGCCGCGCGCGCGCACACGGTCGAGATAGCGGAAATAAAGATCGTTCTCGAAAAAGAACTGGGTGATGGCGCGCGCGGCGCCAGCATCGACCTTGGCGGCGAGCATGTCGAGGTCGGCCTCGACGGTCGGGCTGTCCGGATGCTTTTCCGGATAGGCGGAGACGGAAACCTCGACGTCGGCGAGCCGCTTGATGCCGGCGACCAGATCGGCGCCGTTGCGATAGCCGCCGGGATGCGGCGCGTATTTCTCGTCGATACCGCCAATCGGGTCGCCGCGCAGCGCCACGATGTGGCGCACTCCGGCCGCGCAATAATTGCCGATCACGCCGTCGATCTCGTCGCGGGTCGCCGCAACGCAGGTGAGATGCGCGGCGGGGGTGAGTGCGGTTTCGCTGAGGATGCGCTTGACGGTTGAGTGGGTGCGCTCGCGGGTCGAGCCGCCGGCGCCGTAGGTCACCGACACGAAATTGGGCTTGAGCGGCGCGAGCCGGGTGATGGATTCCCAAAGGGTCTTTTCCATCTCCTCGGTCTTCGGCGGGAAGAACTCGAAGGAGACACGGATGCGGCGCTCGGCGCCGGTGCGCACGAAGCGGCTGGCGCGCGGCTGGGCATTCATCAGGCGAGTTCCCGTTCGGCAGCGGCGGCTGCCGGCGCATCGGCCACTGACGGCTCGGCGATCGCGCGCCGGGTGTCGCGCCCGAGCCAGAGCGAGACCGCGATCTTGCCTTCCGAGACAGGCTCGGGCGCCAGCGTCTGCTGCAAGACGACGTCGAGACCGGGAGCCTTCAGCCATTGGCTCACCGTCTCGGGGGCAAACCCGAGGCGGCGGTGGGCGTGCTCGTCGCGGAGAAATTCGAGATCGTGGGGGGCAAAATCGATGACCAGCAGCCGTCCCCCGGGGCGCAGCACGCGCGCCGCCTCGGCGATCGCGCGGCCGCCGTCGTCGAGGAAGTGCAGGACT
>Ga0306925_10000108_pt1 | contig 45798 bp, 61 predicted proteins | sample flu12Cox44000176_FD_203755 | JGI IMG/M metagenome (GOLD analysis project Ga0306925, IMG submission 203755) | Lab enrichment of tropical soil microbial communities from Luquillo Experimental Forest, Puerto Rico - flux8day.12C.oxic.44.000.176 (v2)... | ecosystem: Environmental > Terrestrial >... | reverse complement strand
CACCATCCGCGTCGAAACCTTCATGCGCGGCCAGCCGCCAGTTTCGTACTGGAGAGTCTTCGAGATGGGCGCGCATATCACTCCCAAGAATCCGAGCGGATTTTTATGGCTACCTTTTAGAGGCGCCCCCGGCGTCGATGTGTGGCCTCGCGCCTATCCAGGCGAGTTGTTCCGCGCGAGGAGTAAGAAAGGGACGCCGCTACTCGGAGACAAGGCAGATAAACAGAACCCCTGGCGCTACTTCGGCTTGGCAGAGGTTACGATCCCGCAGAAATTCCACCTTCGCAAGATTATCGCTGACGTAGCGAAGGAATTGCGGGTCTATTATCGGGACCATATGAAAGCGATGAAAGCGACATGAGATCATCGTCGTTTCTTTGGCTTGCGCCTATTTCGGGCCTGCTCCTCGCGTGTCGCCCATTTGCAGTTCTTGGGAGAATATCCTTTGTCATTGTCAACGCGCTCAAGGCTATAAGCCTTCGACGGCTTGCGGCCCATGTCTCTCAGAAACGCTTCGTAATTCTTTTGCCACGTTCGACAGACGCCAATTCCCCGGCCGCCATAGCTTGGGAACCACTTGTGTCTTGGATTAAGGCACCTCTCTTTCATCGCTCGCCAGCTATTGTATTCAGGCGTTCTATAATCGTCGTGCGTTGTGTTCCGAGTAATCAGCGTGTCTCGAAGCAGGCATCCGCAGCTTTTGACGCCGCCAAGCCGAACGCTATCAACTGTTACCACTTTCATTGTCCCACAATCACACAGGCACAGAATACACAACCGCGCCCAGCTATTCTTGCCAGTCCGGCTCTTGCGGCGACGAGATTTCGCTCGCTTGAGCACGACGAATCGCCCGAAGCGTTTTCCGATTATCTCTTTGGTGGTAATTACACGCGCAGCCTTGGACATGGCTTATCTCCTTGTCCTTGGTTAGAGCCGTTGGGACGGTTGCACGTCTCGGCGGCTCGTTTGCTATGGGGCAAATAAAGTGCCCGACCTCGAGGATATCGTCCAGAGGATAGCCCTAGCGGGCTCAGATGATGTTATAGCCTCCTTCGGGCGCATTGGCGAGGCTGGCGTCCAAGCATTCAAGCACGTCGCCGAGGCCGCTGGTCCGGTCGGAAAGGTTCTAGGCGGCGCAGCGGGGGCGCTCGCGGGCCTTGTCGGCAGTTCATTCCTGTGGGCCGAACGTAGCTCGCAGGCAGCGCATAGTCTTGAGATCCTATCCAAACAATCCGGCGAGAGTGTTGAGAGTATTTCATCCCTGCAAACCGCACTCAGCGCGATGGGCGGTGGCGCGGCCAACATGCAGGCCATGTTCCGGCGGATGGGCAGCACCATCACGGAGGCGTGGAATCAAGTCAAAATAGACGTCACCAATGCCGCCGATATACAGATCAAAGATACGCTAAGTGTCGAGAAGTCGGAGCAGGCGCTTTGGCAGGCGCGGCAAAAGCATCTCAAGGTCCTTAACGAGACCGGCGATCTCGCACACCAGCTCGCTACGCCGGAACAGGAGCGGCTGGAAAAACGGAAAGAGTCGCAGACAGATTTGGAGGAACACGAGGAGGCGCTGCGCGTAGCCGAGAAAAAACGCCGCGATGACCAGCGCAATTCAGAACCGGCCTATGCCAAGGCCATCAAGGACATCACCGAAGGCACGAAAAATGCCGCCGAGGCGGGCAAGGAAGCCAATCTCAGCGTCGAGAATATCACCAAGGGACTTGTCGCCAACGCGCCGGGCGCAGAGGAAGCGCTAAAGAAGTTCAACGGCACACTGGAATCAATTCAGGGCTTCGGGCCGCAAGTCACCGACATTCTTTTCCGCCTCGCCGACTTCCTCAAGAACAGCGGCAATGCGGCATTGAACAGCGCGGTGCAGATGCACCTGTTTGGCCGGACTGTCGGCACGGAAATGGTTGTGCCGCTCAGTCAGGGCAGCGAGGCGCTCAAAGAATATCAGAAAAGAATGGAGGAGTTCGGGCTTGTCATTACCGACAAGATGACCAAGGCAGGTACAGAATTTCATCAGGCATTCAACCGGCTCTCAAGCGCTCTGTCGATAACGACGGAGCAGATCGGATTGATGTTTGCTCCGACTTTCACGGAGCAGATGCAGACCTTCACCAAATACATCGAGGAGAACCATGAAGCGATAATGAGCTGGGCTACCGATATGGTCGCGCAGGTGAAGCCGATCATCATCGGCTTCTTCGATGCGCTCAAAGGGCTGGTCGGGGCAATGACCGGCATCGATGTCGGCGGCGGTAATGCGGAGAAATGGAAAAACACTTGGATCGAGGTTGGCCGGGTCATCAAAACGGTTGCCGACGGCATCATGTCGGCCATCAACGGCATCAAGTCCGTAATCGATAGCCTGTTAGGGACGGACATTTCCAAGATAACAGCGGGCCTCATTGGCCTTGTCGGCTGGGCCGCTCTCGGCGGCACTGCTGGCACACTATTCGTCGGCGGATTCCTCGCGGCGCTCGGCGGCATGTTTGGTCCCGGCGGCGCAATCGCGGCGATGTTTGCTCCTACTGCTCTGAAAGCATTATTCGGCGGCGGTGCCCCTGCCGCGACGGCGGGTGCTGCGACAGGCGCTGTCGAAGGCGCGGTGGCTGGTGCGGCAGGAGCCACGGCTGCCGGTGCAATGGCGAAAGTAGGAGCCAAGGCGGGCGCAAAGGAATTTATCGTTGACGAAGAAGGCAATCTGCTGCGGCGCGTCAGCGGCACCTTTGGCACGACAGAGGGTGTTGGTTCTGTTGTCGCCGGTCAGGGCGCGTCAGGGATGCGTCGGATCGCTACTGCTACAGTGATTGGCGAGGCAGTGGAAACGGAAGCGGCGGCGACCGGCCTGTTGGCACGGGCCTCTACCGCTCTGCGTGGTGGAGTAGGGGCGACGGAAGCTGCGTTGGCGGGTGGTGGCGCACTGGCCGCTGGCGGCGCAGCAGGCATGGGCTTTCTATCAACAGCGATTGTCACGGCTATCGTCCTCACCGTTCTGGACGTTGGTCTCGAAACGGCTATCGCTGCCGTTCAGAAGGCAATGAAGAAGCCCGAAGAAAGAGAGCCGGAAACCGCAGCGGAAGCGGAACGGCAGGCCCAGGCGAGGTTGGGGCTGCGTGTGACCCAGCCAACAACGGTAGTCACGCCAAGAGAGCAGGCTTTTGAGACACCCTATCTCGGCGAGGGCGAGAGTGTACCGCCGCTTTCAGGCGAGCAGTATGAGGAAGAACAACGGAAACGCCGCGATGAACAGCGGAAAATACGCGAAGCAGATTACGCGAACACCAAGGCTAGGACCGAAGAACTCGTAGTGGAGATGCGCAAACGAGCAGGCCCCGAGGTCGAGGCTCAACTCTTGGCACTTCCGGAAAAGGAACGAGAAGCCAGAGAAGCGCCAATGCGGCGACGGGCAGAGGCGCAAGCTCGCGAGGAGCTGGCAGCTCGCGTGCAACCGGGCGAGGCCGGGTATCGCCAAGCTTATAGCCTTGCTGATGTGCGGGCACCGCTGACGCGGGCACAGGAGTCCAAGGCGCTCGATCTGGTGATGAAATCGGAGGAGGAGGTAGCCAACAAACGGCGAACAGAGGCGCTGACAATCGAGCAGGCGACCGAACAAGTCAGGGCAGAAGCGGAAGCAAGTAAGCAGGTCGAAACCAAGAAGAAGGAGGCGGCAAAGAAGGAGGAAGAAGGACCGAAGCCCGGCGTACCATTGTCGCTGCCGATTGATCTGACCCGACCCTCCGCAACGGGCGGCCCGATCAATATGGTTTTCAAACAAATCGAGGAGGATAGGAAGAAGGCAGAAGCCGAGGCAAAAGCACCGCACATAGAGCGGCCATTTACTCAAGCCCAGTTCGACGCGGAATTAAGGCGCCAAGGCGTTCCTCTTGTTCCTCCGAGTCAAGCACCGCCACCACCAGCCGGTCAACCAACGCTAGAGACATCCAAGATACCAGACGTTTCAGCAAGTCTGGGCAAGATACCGGCACCAGCAGACGCCACCTCAGCGTCACTCCAAAAACTTCAAACGGAAGTTGATAAAACGACAGGCAAGCTGGGTCAGTTAAATCAACAAGCAGCTCCGGCTCCAGCGCGAGGAGGAATGCTTGGACCCGGAGTTGAGCAAGCTGGCGGCGGTCACGTTCGCGGCTTCGGTAGCGGCACCAGCGATGACGTTCCGGCCATGCTCTCCGTTGGCGAGTATGTTGTCAGGGCCGATGGCAGTAACCTCGGTGAAGCTATCAGTCATTTCCGTCCTCACGCCTGGGGAGGTTTGATCGCACGCGGTGATTACGCGAAAGGCGGCGAGGTTGAGGTTGCTCTAGCCAATTCAACAAATTTGAACCAGGCTTGGTCGTCTTATGCCGTTGGCGGCGATGTAAAAAGCACAACACAAAGTCAGAACACGATCAGCGAGCAAGCGAGTAAACAATCAAGCATCAGCACTCAAAACATCACAGGTGGTGATAGCAATGTTGATACTGCCTCATTTGCCGCTGGCGGCGACGTAAAAAATATCACCAGCAGCACAAATATCAATGCCAGACAATTCACAGCCGGAGGAGCGGTGATAGGCGATGGCGCAACCAGCATCAACGCTCCGACTACTTTTGCAGAAGGTGGGGAAATCGGCGGTGATACGACCAGCACGACGGCGACTGACAGCACGACAGCCAGCAATCAAACGACAAACGTATCAGCGGGCCAATATTTTGCCACCGGCGGCCCCGTAAGCGGAGATACCGACAAGACTATCATTCAGCATTTTGCGGGCGGCGGTGTCGTCAATGTGCGCGGCGGTGATGTTTCAACCCGCATGGAAGCCAATGCTGTATCCCACCAGCAGCCCGAGAAGCAAAGCCAGCAGAAGGCCAGTGACGGCTCGCCAGAGCGGCAGGGTGATCTCTCTGTGCGGCATACAGCGGCAGCTCCAAATATCACTCAAGAAGGTTCGCAGACTCATTTCAGCACAGGCGGACCAATCAGCATTGATTCGTCCTCGTCTGATACTCAGCATTTTGCCGCTGGCGGCACGGTCATCGACGCCTCACGTAGCGAAACCCGCGGCGTAACTACACAACAGGGCGGTGATACCACAAACATCAACGCACCGCGCTTTGCCACCGGGGGTATAGTTGGTGGTGATACTGTCATCGGCGGCGTAAGCCGGATCAGCAGCGAGCAATCATTCGCTAGTGGCGGATCAGTTGGGGATAGAGGCACTTTTGACGTTCGCGACCGTCATGGCAGTACCCGCCAGCCTAGCGTTTTAATCCGGCCAGACACGGACTCGAGTTCGCACGTCACTAACACACAACAGGACGGCGACACCACAAACATCAATGCACCACACTTTGCAGCCGGAGGTGTTGTCGGCGGCGATGTAACCAGCAACAGCATCAATGAGCATTTTGCGACTGGCGGATCAGTTGGGGATAGCATTATTATCCATACCTCGCCCTTCGCCGGGGATGGTCAAATAGCGAAAGACACCCGCAATCCAAATGCGGGAGAAGCCGACTCGCAAGCGGCCCCCGGCGCCAGCGCGGGCGGTTTGGTCGATCACATTATTCGAAACTATGTAACGGGCGGTCTTGTCAACAATCTCGTCAGCAGCAGGTTCGCTCAATCGTTCTCTGACGGCGGACGAGTTGGCATCAGCAATCTCAGCTCTATCGTTCAACATTTTGCTCGCGGAGGGCCGGTAAGCAACGCGGTTGGCAGCACTGTCAGCAATCTCGCAAACTATTTCGGTTCAATTGCGCAAACATTTTCCAGCGGTGGATCGGTAGACAGCAGCGATCAAACAATCAACTACGCGGCAGCCAGTGACCGCCGTAGCGGTGGCGGTGCATTGCCTACTCTCGGTGGGCTCCCAAGAGAGCGTGCATCGTCACCTGAACCAGCCATAGTGGGCTCGGCTATTGCAGAAATGTTCAATGGCGGTTTGGTCGGCGGTCTCAGCGAAACAATGCAACCGTCGTCTAACAACATGAGTGTCGGGATCGGCGGCAGCTCTGCTGGCTCCGCACCGCAGGGTCATCCGGTCAACATCGTCATCGATGGCAATACGTTCAGCGGATTTACCGCGCCGCCGCACGCCATCGACCAGGTGCAGAATTATGCCGTTGATCGTAAGCTGCGATCAGGTGGCTCCAAGCCCTCGTGGTACAGGTGAGGGACAGACTATGAAGTTTATAGATATTACCGGACAGCGGTTTGGCCGGTTGGTTGTCGTCAGGCGAGTTGAAAATTGCGGAAGGCACACAAGATTCCTATGCCTCTGTGACTGCGGCAATCAGGTTGCCGTGATTAGCGACTCTTTGCGAGGCGGTGTCAGCCGTTCATGCGGCTGCCTTATCAAAGAAATTTTTGCACGTAACCGCCGCAAGGGCGGCTGGCAACGCACGCACGGATGTGCCCCGCGAGGACGACAATCGCCGGAATATAGGTCTTGGATGGCGATGAAAAGTCGGTGTCTCGATCTCAAACATAAAAACTATAGATATTACGGCGGCAGAGGGATCATGGTCTGCGACCGTTGGCTTAATAGTTTTGAAAATTTTCTTGCCGATATGGGGCTAAAACCATCAATCACATACACCATCGACCGTACCGATAACGACGGCAATTACGAGCCATCAAATTGCAAGTGGGCCACACGCAAAGAGCAAGCCAACAATAGACGCGAGCGCCGCTAATGCCGCTGTTGAATTTGCCGAATAATACTCTCCTCATAATCACTCCATTATCAGGAATCTCCTCGCTCACGCTCACACCTTACGCGGTGCGCGGTCTGACGCAGACGCTTGAGCCGATAATTGGATCAGCCCTGCTTGTCCGCCGCGACGTTTCCGGAATGCTGCACGATCTGACGTATCCGCCGTTTCGCAAGTATCAATCGACCATTTCATGCAGTGACCAGAACACGCCATGCCTCGACGACGCTTGGATCGGGCAACAATGCTCGGTCGAGTGCGCGGCAGAACTCAACTACCCACTCGGCGGCACGCCGTTCCGTCCCGTTGTCCCCGGTTCAATCCGTGGCGAAGGCCATTTTGAATACTATCGGCCAATTTTGACTATGATGGTCAAGGCCATCAAGAACACCTTCCGCGAATGGCGAGCGGAATACGCATGGCAGATCGATCTCGAAGAAACATGAAAGGAACTGAAAATGCCAATATCCAACGCGACTCAGAATGCGATCCTAGCATTGACCTTTCAGGCAGTCGCATGGGCCAACTATGCCGATAACGCGGCCAGTTCGCCGCAGACCAGCACTCAGATCGGCTTGAACACGGCTGACCCGACGACCGCTGGCACGATGAGCACCAATGAAATCGCCTATACCAGCTACGCGCGCGCGAGCGTCGCGCGCACGACCGGCGGATGGGCAATTTCCGGATCAAGTCCGACGACAATCAATCCCGTGTCTGCCATTACCTTCCCCGCTGGCACGGGCGGCTCTGGCACCGCATCGTTCTTTTCCACCGGCAAGACCGGCGGCGGCGCGGCGGCGATCCTCTGGTCGGGCACTGTCACACCCAACATCGTCTGCGGCAGCGGCGTCACTCCGCAGTTGTCGACGGCGACAGCGATCACGCTCGACTGATGTACGTCACGGACATGCGCCGTTATTTGGAAGCGGGCGATGCGGACGGCGCACGCCGTTTATGGGCGCTTGTGTATCCGGGTTTGCCGCAACCAAAGGACGACAAGGAAGCCTTGGTAGCGCTGCACATGGCGCGCACGATGGCGAACTCGATTGCATTGAAGCTGCGTGCCTATTCGCATCGTTGGTTGCTCGATCACAATCTCCCATCACAATTGCCAGACGACTTAAAGCCAGCCGCAGAGCGCATCTATCCGAAGGTGGTGACGGCGGTCGGTATTTCGGTCAACGCCGCCTCGGAGCTGCTCCAACCGGCGATGGCCGAAATCCAGAAAGCAATGGAGGATGCCGTCCTCGAAGCCTATGGCGACGGGAAGGAGGGCGACGTTCCGCATATACGCCAACGCATGAAGGAGGCACGTGAACGCGCCGTAAAGGCGCTGAACCTCAAGGTGACGTGACGTGGCTATTCGCGTCACCCAGACCGGCATTGAAGTTTGGGTACAAAACCCATCGAAAATCCGCGTCACGCAGATCGGCGCGGAGGTCTGGCGCAGCACCAGTTATCTTGTCATTGGCGCAGGTAGCGCCAGCGGCACTGGCACCGCAACCGCAGTTGGACAAGACGCTCCAACAGGGGCGGGAACTGCCGCCGGGACCGGCGATGCAACGGCAGCCGGTTCTACTCAGGGATTAGCAATCGGCGTCGGTTCGGCTGCTGGCACCGGCAGCGCGAACGCCTATCCCACAAGCGCAACAACAAGTGCTGGCACCGCTACCGGCACCGGCAGCGCGAACGCGGTCGGCTCTGGCACGACCCTACAAAGCGGGACCGGCACCGCCAATGGCACCGGCACGGCAACGGCGGTCGGCGCGGCCACGACGCTGCAAACCGGAGTTGGCGCTGCCGCAGGGACCGGCACGGCGACTGCCGTTGGCGTCAATGCAAATGCGGCGGTGGGAGCCGCTTCCGGTATCGGCACCGCCAGTGCCTTTGCCGCACCCGCAGGAGCCGCAGCCGGGGTCGGCACCGCAACCGCAGTCGGCCTCAGATCACGCAATGTCGCAGGGGTTGGCAATGCCAGCGGCGTTGGCACCGCCGCAGCAACCGCTACGATCCTTGCCCCTAGTGTCGGCAATGCGGCAGGCATAGGCACCGCCAACGCATCTCCGTTGATGACTGTGGTTGCTGTCGGCCATGCCAATGGCATCGGCACGGCGACAGCGGTTGGTCAGAGTTTTGTAACTTCCACTGGACCGCCCGTCGTCACTCCACCGCCGCCTACTGGCGGCCCCGTTACTGTCAGCTTAACGCAGGCATTCTTCTTCGCATGGGCGGACTCTACCGAAACAGTGTTCGACCCGAACTATCATCGCCGCATCGACGAGGCCGTGCTGTCATTGGATATGGAGCACAAGGAAGCGGAATTTCCCGGCATCAAGGTCGAAATCAAAAACAGGTATCAGGGCTATCTCAAGCCCGGTCAGAAAGTGTGGGCATGGCTGTCGTGGCTCAATCCGCAGACTCAGCAGGTGCAGCCGCTGTTCTTCGGACGCCTCGTGGCGATTCCGGACGATCTGTTCGCGGAAGTTCTCACGCTGCACTTTATGGCGCGGCACGTGCGTTACCTATTGGCGAAGCAGTCAGTCGCCGAGGGATTGCGCGTTTTGCCGTACTACGATCCGCTGTTCGTCGTGCCGGAAAAACGTGACGATCCCGACACGGTGCTCGAAGCCTATTCAGCCACCTATCACTACGACCGACTGACCCTCGCCATAACGATCAGCGACATCCTTCTTCCCGAGGACGGCTACGTCACCGTCACCGAGCAGCAGCATTGGTATGACGGGATGACGCTCAAGGTCGGGCAAGTACCGCTGACCAATGTCAGGGTACGCGGTACGGTTACGTGGACACAGCAATCGGCGGGCCGCTTTTATGTCGGCCAGTGGGCCGTCAATGCGTGGAATGGCGAATCGATCATCAGCGATTGGCCCAAGCCGGGTGCGCAGCTCGCAGGCGGCTATACCGTTTCCACGTCATTCGCGATTGCCATTAACGGCGCTCTGCATGGCTCGCCGCAATCACGGCACTTCCACTACGAGAACGCGCAGACGACGCATTTGACCGGCGATGTGATGACCGAGGACGCCTCGTGGGTGGAGTGGCCGTGCGAAGGACAGGTATGGACCTACGCCTATCTGGCGCAGGGCGGAGTCGTTAATCCCTATGGCATTCCCAACCTTGGCGGTGCTCCGACCGGGATAAATATCCCGCTGCACGTCCACTACGATCAGACGATGGTCGCGTTATGGAATCTTTCCACCTTCCTGACGCTCGACTACGAGGCCAACAGGCCGCGCACAGAGAACATCGACTTTACGCTTTCCGGAGATTTGCAGAACGTCTACACGGAACCCGGAGAACCCGCTTCCACCGATACCGAGATCCTGCAAGTCACGGGTGGCGATGCCAGTTCGCCGCTGATACTCCCGCTGATGTGGTATTCATATACGGTTGCAGGCGGCGGCAGCGGCTACGTAAACCAAGGCCAATTCGTCGCCTCGACGCCGGAATTTTCCCCACAGACAATATACGCGATCTGCATCGTTCCCGGCGGCATAGGTGGCACAGAACCAAATTGGCCCGACATCACGGGTACGCTTGTCAACGATGGCGCGGCGGTCTGGGCCATCGTCGGCTACCAATTGCCGACTACCTTCCCGATCTGGCGCGAGGTCGCCAATGCCACCGTGCAGGCGGGCACGATCATTCGCGCAAGCTTTTATCAAGCCCCGCCGACCATCATTCCGCAGCCGCCCGTTAACGGCGCGGTGCAGAGCGGTGTGATCGCGCAGTGGGGTATTTTGCCCCCACAACCGCCAGCGGGTCTGCTTTCCTATCAGCTCGCGCTTACGACAGGCGTGACTCAGGTCTATAGCAACGGCCTCAACGGCCTTGCCGACGTGAATCCGGCTCATCCCGAGCCGTCATTCCAATCGGCGGCGGGCGGGATCACGCAGGACGGCGGCGTGACGTGGATTTCCTTGGGGCAGGGGCTTGCTGCAGGCGACACCATGCAAGTCCCGCTGCTCAATAATCTTGCCGCCAACGCCTATCTGCCAACTTCACGTGGTCTCAACAGTCTCGGCTATCTCGTCAATCGCGCCCGTGCCCATCTGCTGATGCGCTCAAGGTGTGTACAGGTTTCATTTGAATGCCGGTTCGAGCTTGCGATCTCCCTTTCCTGCCGCATGGGCGTGATCCTCTACGACCATCGGCTGCCCGGCGGCAGCATGGTCGGCAAGATCGTGAGCTATCGGTTTACCGGGCACGGCGACAAGGGTGAGCTGCGCGGTTACGTCACTATCGCGGCGGCGGTAGGCACCGGCACGCCGATGACGCCAATAACCGGGCAAGCCTATACCGATCCCGGCTACACCAGTGGCACTTTCTATGAAGAACAGGGCGGCACTATCGTCGTCGATCCAAACACCTCCGATGTCGGCTTCTCGACGCCGGTTGCCAGCAGCTCCAATGATGATGGCGTGATCTTCCCCATTAATTCGCTCGGGCAGGTATCGCTGCAAAATCGATGGATGACCGGCACCACCCCCGGCCCGACGCAGACGATTACGACACAGCAGACAATTCCCTACGTCGCCTACAATACCTATCAGTACGTCACCATCATCCAGACCATCACGCTGCAACAGGGATGGACCTATGTGGAGATCCCGTTCGACACGTTGATGTTCCTGCCCTATCAGACCACCGTGCAGGTCAACACGCCGGTATTCTATCCGCTTACGCAATACTTCCTTGAGCTGCGCCCGCTCGATGGAATCTCGTTCAAGACGCAGTACAATCTCAACTGCACCCTGCTTGCCATCCCTAAGATGATAGATCTCGCCGCATGAGCACAGCATTAGAAAGCGTCATCAGGCCGTTCCAGACACCGGATGTTGCGCCGTCTGTATCCGCACAGCCGCAGATCGTCGCGGCAAAAACCGTGGTCATCAATCCCGGCAAGGGTGGCGGAGTAAAAACATTCAGCGGCAATTATGATCTCACCATCACCTTCTACATGATTAAAACGCCGAAAGAGAAATAAATGACTTCCACCTACCGCGAAAGCAATCTGCCGCTGTGGACCGGCGTCAACCGTCCGCTGACGTTCCTTGAGAGTGATTCGAATATCTATGACAAGGAATCGCGCATCACCACGCTGGAACAACACGTCGCGACATTGAGCAGCGGCGCGGGCATCGATTACTTTTCCGTCACCGGCAATCAGTTTTACGTCCATCTCACCAATCACGAGATCCTCGGCCCGTATCCGTTGCCTGTTGTCACTTTCAATTTCCGGCAGGACGGCACGCCTCCCGGTACTTGGCTGCCAAGCACCTTGTACAACTCGATGGATGTGTTTCAGCACAACGGGACGCTTTACGTCGTCAACATCACTCATACGTCAGGGTTGACCTTCGATCCGAATGCCACGGACGGCTCTGGCCACAAACTATATTCCGTCCTGTTCGCGCAGCCGCAGGCCGCCATTCCTCTTGGCGGCACGACGGGGCAGGCGCTGGTCAAGCATTCCAACACTGACCTCGACACCATCTGGCAGACGATTCCGCTTTCCGGCCTCGCCGATGTTTCGCTGTCGGCGCTAACTAGTGGCCAGTTGCTTGCATGGAACGGATTAAAATGGGTGAACGCGAACGAGAATCTTTCCAACCTCGGCGATGTTGCCCTGATAGCCCCCCTTGCCACCAACGACGTGCTCTATTGGAACGGAATAGATTGGCAAAACGGCCATGTGCCATTCAGCTCGATCTCCGGCAACCTGTTAATTTCTCAATATCAGTATCCCACGAATTTCGGTTTGAGCCCGAGCGTCGCAACGCAAACGGTAGATCCAACGACCGCGAGATACTTCGAGGTGTCGCCAACCGTCAGCATTACTTTCAACGCCTCCTCCACACCAGACGGCGCGGAGATGAAATTTATTTTCAATAGCAATGGCGGCAGCCAGACCATTACCTTCGGCACGAGCTTTAGATCAACTGGCACGCTGTCGCTAGGATCGGTCATCGGTAAAGCGTTCACCGTTTCGTTCTGTGCCGACGGTCATTACTTCTTCGAAACTGCTCGAGCGGGGCCGTTGTAAATGCCTGTCGTCAAGGGCCGCACGACAGCCAACAAGACGATAACTCTGCCGACGGGCGGCACCGTTCTCGTGCCCGTCATCACGCAGCTCAACGTCGTCGATTCGACCGACCGCTATCAGGAAACCGACTACACCATCATCAATGATTACTACGATCCCACGACCAACCAGCCGACGCACCGGCAGACACACGTCGACCAGATCGATGAAACCGGGAATATAGATAACAGCCAGCCGTTTCCTCCCGGCGATACGTCGTTGTTGCCGGTGGAGCGCGTCGACAAATGGGTGATCCTCGATCCTGTCGACCGGGCACAGGAAACGGACGTCACGCTCTACAACGATCAGGCCAATTACGATCCAAACGGGCCGCCGTTCTTCACGCGGCACAAGGCGAGCCATGTCGTGCGCGTGCAGAACGATCCCGACGACGGAAACTACGTCGATGTCGAACTGATCGACGAACTTGATTGGCTCGATGGCTCAGATCGCGGGCAGGAAACCGATTTACAGTTAAGTCAGCCGCAGGGCACCTATGACAGCAACAGCGGCATGTATGTCATCACCGCCGATCCTAGTGATCCCGACATCACCGACACCAGCGGCAACATCGATCCCGCTTGGCGGCTCGATCCTTTTCAGAACATCGTAGGATATGCAGGCGGCAGCATAAGCGCATTTTGCTGGGCCGAGCAGTATTCATTTACGGACTGGATCAACACGCAGAACACCGACCCAAACCAATTTAGGTTGCAGGCGAGTTACAATGTAGCTACGAAGCAGTCGGTCGCTGGTCCTGGCTTGACGGTCATCCCGAAGAAGTCGGGCCCCATGAATGGACAGTTCTCTGCGAACGGAGCGTTGGCTTATCAAACGGCTGATTGGACCAACAACACATCGAGTCTTGGCTACCGTTTATGGGTTGTCCATGTTGATAGTCCAGTACCCGGCCCCCAAACTTTCTGGGTAGATAGTCCACCGTACACACATCCACCTCGTGATAATTACGTTATTGATGCGGGCCCTGCTCAGGGTTACGCGTGGACGCTCAGTCCAACTGCCGGTCCGTACACGCTGACGGTAACGATGCCGGGCGGCTCGCCAAGTTGGACGAGGACATCTCCTAACAGTTTCTATTGGGTCTGGATGCCCCGCAACCATCTTTTGCTTAATGTGGGTGGTCAGTGGATCGAATACGACACAACCGGCACGCAAGTAAGAGCACATTCGTACATTGGCAGCAACGCTCCTTATATCGACCAAGCCGGCAACGTCTTTGTGTCCGGCAGCGGCTGGCTGAACAAGTACGACAACAGCGGCACCGGCAAGCTTCTCTGGTCTTGTACAGATCCAAACTTACTAAGTGGCGGCGGTCCCATAGTGGGCGGCAAGACCGTTTATTTCCTTAGTGGTCAGACAGACAGCAATGGCAATCAAGCCTTTCAAGGCCAAGGTATTGACGCAGATACCGGCGTTATTAAGTGGACATCGCCGCTCTCGAACATATTTGGGCGCTCAATCGGCAGTGCGAACATCAACAGTCCAGGTAACTTTACCCCAGACTCGCGATATTCCGGGGCCATCTGCGTCGATCCTGCCGGGAACGTGTATGGCAACACGAATTCCGAGGCAGTCGGATTGGAAGGCAGCGATCCAGCCAACAATATTTTCTTTTATGAAGTGGCTGGAATTTTTAGCTACGACGAGAACGGAAACCTACGGTTCGCGACCCTGTGTACTGAGGGGATAGAGTGGATCGACATCTCTAAAGATTACATCGCAGTGAACTTTTATAGCGGTGGTGCTGCATTTCAGACTCCGGGCTACGGCAACACGAGTAATCCGAACGGGTTCTACGGAGGCCATTTAATTTCTCAACTGGTGAAAGACAGCCAGGGCGACTACTGGCTGCCAAACGCTGTGACAGGACCAATCTCCAACATCACCTGGACGTCTCCAAGGTTTGGGATTCTCCCCGAAGACCCAACGTGGAACACCTACATTGAGCAAGGGTATGATCCGCGCGACCTTGTCGCCGCTCAACCACAGCACAGTACCAAGTTATGATCTGCACGGTTCAGAACATATCGCCGTCACCGCGTGTTATTTATAACGCCGGTAACAGCGAGGTCACGATACCGCCGGGCGGCAGCGTCAGGGTGAACTTGAACGAGGGCACTTTGAGCCAATTGTTGCTGCGTGACGACATGGTCATTCAGATGGAATCGAATGTCCCCAAGCAGGCCGTGCCGTCGGGAGCGCCGCTGGTGGTGACGGGGCACTTCGGCATCGGCGATGCGCTGCATCAACGCGCCCTGATGCGGGAGCTGATGAAGCAGAACGATGTCTGGCTTCGTACCTGTCACTACTACCTCTATCACGATCTGATCGAGCGCGGCCTCAAGCTGATTATGCGGCCGACATCGCTGCACGCACAGGCCAAGACCATCGCCCGCGAACAGCACTTGTTCACCTTTCCTCCGCCGCCGCGCAACGCACGGCAATTCAACATCGGCTATCCCAAGGTTCTCGTTGACCAGCACGGTAGCATTCTTGAAGCGATGTTCAGTTGCGCCGGATTGAAGATGCCGCAGAAGCCGGATTTCAGCCTGCCCATCAAACCCGAGTGGAGCAATATCGTCCGCGACAAATACCTCAGCACATGGAACACCAATGGCAGGCCGCTGATGGTTCACCGTCCGGTAGTGCTGCGCACAGAATGGAACGGACGCACGCGCAATCCCGATCCGCAGCACTATCACGATCTTTACAATTCAATCAGGCAGCAATTCTTTGTCGTCAGCATCGCCGATCTGGCGCCGGGCCGAGAGTGGATCGAAGGCCCCGAGCAAGAGGCCGATGTCAAGCTTCACAAGGGCGAGCTAGACTTTCCGGAAATGGCGGCGCTGTTCTCTGCTGCAAATCTGATATTCTGCAATGCCGGTTTTGCTCCGGTCCTGGCGCAGTCCGTGGGCACGCCAGTGATCGTGGTCTATGGCGGGCGCGAGAGTTATCGCACGACACAGCGCGTCGGCGCGCACTTGGCTCCGACGCTGCCGATTGACACAATCAATCCCTGTGACTGCCACAGCGCGCATCATGCCTGCAATAAGCGGATTAACATGGATGCAGCCTTGCCAAAGGTGAAGGAATTTGTCGGCACCCGCCGCAATGCCAACACGCTGGTTTTCGGCACGTTCTATATCGACAGTGAGGATCGCATCGGTCTCACCGATCTATGGAAGAAACTGCACCTGACGCTCAATGACGATTGTGATTTCCTCGCCGTCGATTCGCAGTCTCCAGTGAAGAAGTTCGCCGATTGGACGCCGTATGACGGCTGGCGCCATCACTGCATGTATTTCAACTTTGCCAACAACATCGGGCACCTCAGCCGCAGAAGCACGACGCAAGGCCGTGACGGCTGGGGCCGCGCCTTCTGCAAGGGATTAGAGATCGCCATCGGCCTCGGCTACGAGTTCGCCGTGCACATCGAGGGCGATAGCCTGTTTAGGTTGAAGGTGATGGATACCACCAACTGGATGCGCAAAGAGAAGGTCGAGATCGCTTCGACCATCGTGGAGGGAATGCGCGTACCGGGATTGAGCAGCGGCTGGGTCGAAACCGGCCTGATGTTCTTCACCACCGATTTCCTCAAGCGCAGCGATTTCATCCGCCGCTATGATTGGCCGAATCGGTTTGCCACGCCAACGCCGGAACGGTGGATCAGGCAATTCATTCTTGAAGGCCAGCTCGGGATGACGCGGCAGAATTTCCGCTTCATGCCGTGGAAGGCGCTGCGTGCGGATCGCAATCAGATCACCAAGGACAACATCGGCGACCTCAACCTCGATTGGGTCACGCACCAGCACAACAGCGCCCAGCAGGGCGTTTATCAAAGGTTCGTGGAGATGGCGCTGGCAGAGAGGAATGCGGTGCCCGAGGCACCGAAAGAGGAGGTGATGCCCGCTGAACACAGCAACACCAACAGACCTGTAACGATGCCGCAGCTTAGAAGATTCAATCTGGGCTGCGGCACCAACAAGATGACCGGCTGGGAGAACCACGACGCTGACGTGGACATTACCAAGCGCCTGCCGTGGCCCGATAACAGCGCTAGCCACATATCGATCGAGCATTGCGTCGAGCACGTCCCCTACAAGGCGGCAATCGAGTTCTTCAAGGAGGCGCTGCGCGTGCTGGCTCCTGGCGGCAAGCTGCGGGTGACGGTTCCTAGCCTTGAGCAAATCGCTAAATGTGAGGAACGCGATTACTGGCAGTTCACGACCAAGTGGCAGAAGGTCGGTCCGACCAAACGCGGGTCAATGCACGCCATCATCTACGCGCACGGACACGAGACGGCATGGAACGCGCAGCTCATGCGCGACACGCTGTTCTTCGCCGGATTCGATGACGTGAAGGAGTGGACGCCGGGGCAGTCGGACGATCCGGTGCTGCGTGGTGTCGAGGGTCATGGCCGGGTTATCGGAGACAAGTTCAATCTCATCGAGAGCTGCTCACATGAGGCACGCAAGGCCGGACAGCTCCCCATTAATCTCACGCCGGAGATAGCGGTCATAGTCGGCGGTGCTGAGTGCTGGCGCGAGGATCTTGAGCGGGCCAAGGAATTACTTAAAGGAAAAAAGTTTCGCTACCTCTATATTAACGATCACATCAAATCATTTGCCGAACCGGGGGTTGCTTGCACCCTGCATCCTGACAAACTGAACGGACACTTCGCGTGGCTGGGCGAACGGGAGAGAGCAGGACTTCCGAAGCCGGAGCAGGTTTGGGCGCACCGGAAACACAGCGCGGTCACGCACGACACTGCGAGTGAGGAGTGGCGTGGCTCAACCGGATTGTTTGCCTTCTGCGTCGCGCGGAGGCTCGGGCACGTCAGGGTGATTGCTTGCGGTGTGCCGATGACGGTCGACGGTTCTCATTTCGAGAGACACCAGCTATGGCAATCGGCGATCTCGTTCCGGCAGGGATGGATACAATATCGCAAACAGATCGAGCCGTATTTCAGATCAATGAGCGGATGGACGAAAGAGCAATTCGGCGAACCAACAGCAGATTGGCTCGCATGAGAAACGGACGAAGCACGAGTCGGCATCCTCGCGCTCCGTCCGGGCGGCCCGTTATCCTTTACCGATCCGGGCGAGAGTCTCCTCCCCGTTCGGGGCAGGTTTGGTCATAGCGGGCCGCCAACCTCCTCATCTCATCTATCTGCTCGAACACGCTGGACAACGCACGGCAGAGCTTTTCGTCGGCAATAAATTTGACGTTCTGTTTTTCCCGGTTCTGCGGCGGGCCGAAGCTCACACTAGCCTCTCGGATTCCGCTTTGACGCGATACTCGGCGGCGATCTCAAGCATGATCTCGATCCGGCGCTTCTGGTCGGACGTGAATTTCCCCTGCGTGTGTCGGCCATAGACCTGCTCGCGCATCTTGACCTCACGCTCGGCTTCTTTTGCTTTTTCCTCGTTGCTGAACATTTTGCCTTCTCCTCGACCACAGCTTGCGCTTCGGCCATCGCGATTGTTTCTTCGGCGGCTTTCGGCCTGCTGCTATCGCCCGCATGAACGGTGCCCATTTCTCGTTAATGCGCCTGACCTTTGCAGCGCGCGATGTGTCCAATTGATCCTTCGATTTGAGATCCGGCCCTCGTCGGCGCATATCAAGATTGTACCAACGATCCACTCCACCAAGGCAATGAAGGTCTAAATGATCGGGCGTGAACAGTCGCACCACCTCGCGCGCTGGCAACCGGCGCTCTTTGGCGATCTCCCTCTCGTAGATCGACAGTTTGTCCGCCAGTGCCGACGCGGCGATCTCGATCATGGGTATGTGCTTGCGCTTCCTTTGGCTCATGACGCCTTCGATTCCGGCACATAGTTTTCCAGCGCCCAAGCCTGCGCATTAAGGTCCGCTTCGTTCTGGCTTTCCCACGACTCGCGGCTCACGTATTGACCGCCATCCTCGTAATCGATCACCACATGCCAGCGTCCGCTATTCTCGTTCTGTGCGGTACTGACGTGCGCCGTCATCACCCTGTCCATTTTTCACTCTCCTCGCCTCTCGCATTCTGTGCCACGACCGCCATGCCTTGCCCGCTGCCTGCCTTCGCGCTCGTATGTAGCATCTACGGCACAGCTCTCCGGTTACGGTCGCGCGGGGGTTTTGGCCGCACCTAAAACACATAAGTTGTTGATTATTCCGCCAATTCACCACCGAACCTATTTGGTGCCCTTCTTAGGCTTCTTCCGTAGCTCGGCGGCCTTGTTGAGCGCCGCTCCGTTCAACTGCTTGCGCTGCGGCAGCGGCACGGCAAGCTTCCGCCGCATTTCCATTTCAGCGTCAAAGCGGGCTTGAACCTCATCCGCATCGACAGCCTTGGAAATCCAGTCGATAGCGTAGGCCACATATTCATCGGCTGTGCTCGGGGGAGGGGAAGGCCCGGCAGTGGGTTTTCCGGCGTCGGAGGCAGGTGGGGAGCCTTCGACCGCTTTTGGCTCTTGCTGGGCCTTCTCTGTTGATTTGCGGGCCTTCTTTTCGCCGGTTTTCGCCTCTTGCAGATTCGCCGCTTCCTTGGCGAGTCCGTTGTCCACCACGTCCGCCTGGAAGCCTGCCACGGCCGCCATCTTGCCGGGGAGGCGCTGCATCAGGTTCGGTGACGGCGGGGTGACGTCGATTTCGTCCTGTGTCGTTTCGGCAAATTCCTCACGGTCATAGACGCCGCCGAGCAGCTCCGGAGTGTGACGCCTGCCCCAACTCCGAATCCCGTAATAACAAAGTTGTTGATCACTATCTTTCACCCACAGCGGTGAGCCTTTGACCACGCCTTCCGCATTCTTGGGCGGACGGCATTGGCTGAGCGGCGGGGTGGTGTATTCGTGCGGATGAGCTTCGCCGACGATGTGTGCGCTCACAGTGCAAGTCCGCTCCTCGCCTTCACCATTGAACGTGTAGCGCGGTCGCGTTTTCAGCAGCGGCGAGCTGATCACAATGGCAGCATGAACAGCAGCATCGTAGGCAATCAGCGCTTCGGCTTTGGCGATGTAGGAATGCTGCGCGACCCAATAGGGTTCTAAATGCCAACGCAGAGCTTGCGTGACGATGGCGAGACAATCACCGGGATTCTGTTTAAGATAAGCCGGAACCGAGTGATGCGCCTGCGCCATTAATTTTGCAAATTCAATAGCTTGCCTAAATTCGTCGAATCTTAATCCGGCAAATTTGTCGATGCTCATATCGCCGACACGCTTGCGCTCCAATGGCTCATCAATGCGGGTGAGCTGTTGCGCGAGGGGTGGCTCAAGGGGAATCGTCGTCGTGTCAGTCATGTTTCTCCTCCGTTGGTTTGATTGAATGAAGTCAGGTGAGGCCGGGCCATGACATGACTTGTTCGCGTCAAACCTCGCCACGCCGCAAGTCGTCCGACCTAGCCTCGCCTCACTTCATCAAACCTAGCGGCAGGTTTTACGCCGCCGCTAGGTAATCTTTACCGGGCGCTGCCGGGACCCGCCTGCCGGAGCCAGCCGTATCAAGCCTGACCGCAACGGGCCTTACGCGCCTCGCCTGCCCGGACGGACCTGAACACGGACATGCCCAACCGAGCACTGCCCGACCCGAACGCAACGCGCCAGGCCACGACCTGCCTGCCCCACCTGATCGGTATTGCCCAACCGAGCACTGCCCGACCCGAACAGGTCTTGCCGTCCACACCTGCCTTTCCGTGCGCCACCTTGCCAGATCCGGAACAGCCGCAACCTTTCGCACCGTTCCATAACCAGCCTGCCACACCAAATCCTTCCGAATCCCGCCCAACCGACCAGACCAAGACCGACCCGACCTGCCGCCCGCGACCGACGCCGCCTAGACGAGACTCATCAATCCTCGTCACGCCTCACCTGCCTTTCCGACCCAAGACCGCCCCCAACTCACCAATGCTAAGGGCTCCTCAGTCCTCGTCCACCTACGCCTGCCATACCTGACCCAAATCACAAAAATTACGCAGCTTTCCTGCGGCTATTGATTTGAGTTCGAGCTTCAACGAGCAAACTGAGCGCATTTTCCAGTTTGTCGCTTAGGCCCGGAAAGCGCGCGTCAAGAACGCCGACTACCGCGCGAGCCCGGAGTATTGCGCTCTCGCAACGGTTAAGTTCATCCAGCGTGATTTTTTCGGCGTCGGATTGCGCCACGTCGGCAAGAGAACAAAAGCCTTCCTGACGTGCAGGGAGTCTTGGGTCTCTCACGTAGGCAACGGACTTGATTTTCACGCTTTTGTTGACGACCGTGATGGTGATGTACTGCTTTATCAGTTCGCCAGCACGGTCGAGCCAGTGTCGTTCCGCCGCTTCGCGCAGATTCCAGTTAAACTGTCGCCCGAGTAGACTTCTCTTGTCATCGCGGGCCGCAGTAAAAACCCTGCGCTTTGTGATCCTTCCATCCTTATCGCGGCAGGCAAGGATCGCGGCGGTGAGTGCTTCCGCCCGTTTCGTCACGACACGGCCTCCGTTCGCATAAAGGTTTCATCCTTTTCCGAACCATCGACGACGTGGACCTTCTTTGTTTTCGGTCCATTACCGCGCCGCCGCCGCTGTTGCGCCGAGCCGTCCTGTTCGCGACGGCGCAGCTCCGCGTCGAACCAGCTCAAGATCGCTTCGGTATCCTCGTCGTGATAGACCGGCGCGTCGTAAGCCGATTGCTGTGATCTGCGATCCTGTTTCAACACCTGAGTGAAATCACGATCACTATCGCTGACGATGCGGAACGCCCCGTAAGGGCCGCCCTTCTCGCCGCGCCAATCGCCGATGCCGACGATGAGTCCCGCCGCTCCTGCCAGATGCAGCACGTTTCTTTCCGTCAGGATCGGAACGACAAACCGCACGGTGACGCGACACCCCCATTGCGGGAAGATCGGTCGCGTCCGCACATCGGGGCTTCGGTTCATGCCCGAGTTGCGAACCATCGCGCAGAAGATTTGCGGGACACCGAACAACTCGATGTTGATGTCCGTGACCCGCGTCAGCCGCTCGATCTGCGCCCGCGCAGCTCCGGGAATATCCACGGCAGCCTGAGCAATGGCACAAGCGAACATCCGGTTGGGAACATGAAAGAGCGTTTTCGCCTTGGGATTGCTGTTGCGATAAAACGACTCCCGATATTCCTCAATCGGCAAGTGCTTGAGCGTCTGCTCCAACGCGGCGCGGTTCTCTTTGCGGGCAGGCAGGATCAGCTCTTGCCATGCCTTGAAGGGAAAGCGGTGCATGATAAGAGGCGACGTGCCGAGGACATTGAACCGGGCTTCCTGTGTTTGAATCTCCTGAATTTCAATGACTGTTTCTTCCTTGACCGGCTTCTTCGCTTTAGCTGCTTTAGCCATAGTAATTCTCCATGCGTGAACGGCCCCGAGCCGCCTGTCAGGGAAACTCGGGGCCGCCATCACGCGCGCGGATTTTGATTGGAGTCCTGACAGGCACCGGCATCATGCTCGCAGAAATAAATTTTAGCAAGTGCTATCATAAATTAACCACCTACATTCTGGCTCCCGCATCCCGGCCAACAATCCGTGCGTCGTCCGCTTCAACAACATCAGACAGGTGATCTGCATGAGGCCAATCGCAACAAAAGAAACAACTTCCAACTGCATCAGCACGGCGAAGCATCCGACGTAGCAGCTCAGATTGTAAATCAGCTTCTGCAATTGGTTAAAGGATGGGCCTCGCAAATTAAGTGCGCCCGGCAACTGATCGGTGGTTTTCAATCGGGGCTTGGCCGGGCGCGGCAGACGGCACATGATCGGTGGCTGTCAGATATTGACCGGCCGTCTTGCTATCTTTCCTCCATGCGCTCCACAGGTCTTTCAGATATTGTTTCATCATTACCCTGAGAGCATCACGGTGACTGTGTTGCTTGCTCCAATCGCCATGCGTGACTGCGGTTACTCGCCGCCGATCTGCATAGCACTGACCATAAGGGCCGGTCGGCTTGCCTTCGTCTGCGCCAGCCTTCTCGGCACTTTGCCACTGCTTACGAAACAGGGAATCGGCGATCATAATCATTAACGCATAGCGTTCACCTGCGAACGGATTCTTGATCCATTCGTCCGATGACAACGAGCGTGGTCGCCATTTTTCTCGCTTCCAAGTGGAACCGGCGAAGCCCTCGTAAGGCGCGAAGCCGAGCCGCTTCCACACCTTCATCCAATGGGGATAATCATCAAGTGTCGTGATCTCGCCAGTCACGCGATCAAGTCCCGAGCATTCCGCAACAATCGTCGCAAACCCGATACCACCAGCACCGGAAACAGATTTTACAAAGTCATAGCCAGGAAGTTGCGCCGCTAGCTTCTCCATCAACTTCTCTTGTTGTGACCTAATCCGGTCGACTGGGGCGCGCATCTCGTCGGTAACACGTACAAGATCAATGAGGCCAGCATCCTCATGCTCGCCGGATCGTGCGCGGTTCAGATGCGCTTCGACTTCCTTGTGGATACGCTCGCGGTCATCATCCTTCATTTCAGGGTGCCAGTTTGTGTAGTTCGATCTGACATAGCCCTCGCAGCGGCGATCCACGCCTTGCTGCTGCTTTAAGGCATAACGGCGACGACGATGTGCGATACGAATGGAAAGGACGACATCGCGGACATCAGGCGGCTGGGTTTCAAGCGGTGGTTGGTCCGCGATGTCGTTGGCAGCAGGTAACGGGTTGTCAGTTACCTTTGGGCCGCTGACGGCACTCGGCTGGAGGAGATTAGCACGTTCCTGGCCGTCAGATGCGAGCAGGCTTCCTGTGGGTTTCAGAGATAGGCTGGCCCGCTTAGAAACCGAAGCATGGTCTCCCAGGGCATCAGCGCCGGGGTGGCTTCGGCTTTTCTTAGCTCGCATGTTGAATCTCCCTGTGATTGAGCGTTCTGCGAGCGTGTTCTTCTTCCGCTTTGGCAATGAACTGTGGCACCTCGATCCTGATTTCATTCATGAACGTCAAGAGCTTGGCGGGCGGCACGATGTTGTGAACACGCGCGTCAGGGTCAACCGGCTTGGCATAGTTCAAAATCTTCATGCAGAGAAAGACGTTCTCCGTCGCGATGGTGCCGCGTTCAAGTGCCTTGGCGGCGGTCCATGAATTGCGACGCGCGATTTCCTGCAATTCGCGCCATCTCAAATTGCCGATGTAGGTGCCGCTAATCCGGCGTATTTTGAAAATCGGATCTAGCGCATCAATCTCGGCACGGGCGGCACGCTTGGCGGCGTCGCGGCGCTTCGAGGAAATAGGGGGGACGACCGCAGTGGTCCATTGGGTCGCAGCCGGCGGTTGGCGGTCGTCCTTGGCGGCAGCATGTTTGGGGGCTTCATCAGCCAAAGGGCCGCCACTTAGGCCCGGCGCCGGTGTTGTGGTTTCATCATTGCTTGAATGGCCGGGCTTTTTCATATCGCTCGCCACGTCCTGCAGATATGGCAAGGCAAGTGCGTCTAACAATTGCCGTTTCGCCAGCAGTTGTTTGGTGAATATCCGCAGCGCCTCCGGTAGCGAGCGTTCACGCAGGGCTTCGACGGCGGCGACATAGAGTGCCGACGTTACAACATTTAGACCGGCGCGTTTCATCGCGGCGGACATCGCAGTTTCTTTCTCTTTCTCTTTCATCACACTCTCCTATTTTGAAAAGGACGGGCCGACAGCGGGGGAATGGTTGGCACCACTGTTCTGGTCGGCCCGCATGACGGCACGATGCTCCTGGTGAACAAGCGCCTAGTGGCCGTCGAAAAGATCGGGCCGACATCCGAGATATGGATTGCACCAACAAAGTGGTCGGCCCGGACAGCAACACCTTGAACATGGGGTTCAGAATGTACGTGGTTGCCGTCCAAAAAAGATCGGGCCGACTTGCGATCTTTGGCGAGCAATCGGTTTTTGGTCGGCCCGTTGATGGCGGCAATGCAACATTGGGTCACACTCCTGAGGTGGCCGCCGTCAAAGGGTGGGCCGACATTCGTCGCCAGGTTGACAAGGGAGTAGTAGTCGGCCCGCGATGGCAGTATCCGCTTCTTGGGTTTCAATCGATGAAGGGCCGCCATCATTTACTATTCCTCCGATCCTGCGCTAGGGTTTCGTCAATTCGTTTTTGATCTGCCTCTTGCATCTCAATAAACTGCGCATCGGCACGGTCGCCGCGCGGCCCAGGCCATCGCCTCTCGCGCATACACTTGGCGAAGATGCTGATCGCAATCTCGCAGGCTTGGACGCCTCGACCAATCTCATTCTCTTTGAGCGTGACGAAATCGATGCAATGCGGCTCCGCGTTCTCGGCAAATACATACGAATAGGAGTTGACTGGCTGGCCGAGGATCGCCTTCACGGCCATCGCCGTGAGCCCGGCTTGCATCCAATAGCCGTAGTCGCGGATCGTGCGTTGCATGTCGGGCCACAGGATCGATCTGGTGAGTTTAAGATCGACAAAATCCAGACTGTCATTCGGCGTCGCGTCGGGCCGCACCTTGATCCAGACTCCGGTACGATGCTTGAAGAACCACGAATGCTCGATGTAGCCGTTCAGAATGCCGGATCGCTTTCCTTCCGGATCATTTATCAGCGGCTCTTTCGCTAGCTCACGCGCAATTCCCTTGATGCGTTTCAGATGATCCGGCGTGAGAACGCAGAGACCGGCGTCACGCTGCTTTTCCAGCCACAGCTTGCAGATAGTTTTGTTGCCGTGCCACGCCTCGCCGTTGATGGTGGCCGGTCGCACGACAAAGAGTTCATCGAATGCCGCTTCGCCAAACAGCAGATGATGTGCGGCGCGGCCAAGAATGAACGCTTCCTTCTCGTCCACATCTTCTTCGGCATCGGGATTGTACGGGCTCTGGCACCAATAATGCGCGGGGCTCGCCTTCACCCACGGGAATGGACTGTAGATCAAGCGCAATCCCGAAGACGATATGCTCGGTTCAACACAAATCTCTGCCGAATGATAGAGATCGAGCGGGATACCAGAGTAAATTCCCGGCCTCTTGATTGGCTCGCCATCCCACTCCTGCACGTTCAATGCGGTGATCGTCTTTACTAGCATCGCCTTCCCCCTATTTGATCCGCTGTGCTGACCACTCGATGTAGGCGCTAACCCTCACGGCAAATTCCAGAGAGCGGGCGAGGCGACGCCAACTTTCCGCCAGGTACTCAAAGTCTCTGCGACAGATTGGCGGGACCAAAGGATCTGCGGCTCTGCGCTCGCATTCCTTTATGTGGTGCTGACATTCCCGCCACTCGTCGTCCAGCCGAGCGAGCATGGTGCCTCCGAATCGATTGGTGCCTATTGTGTTGTCAAAAATTATTTTTGCAACACACGGTCGGGAATTTTTCCCCGCGTTTCGCTCGCAATATGTAGTATCCTCCCGGCCTCACACCACTAGCGGAGGCCGTTATGGCGAAGCCGAAACTCTCGAAAAAGCCAGCAAAATCAGCCAAAAAGGGACGGCGGAAGGAGCCGGAAGGCGATCATATCCGCCAACTCGCGCCAGTGGCGGCGGTCAAAGCTTTCATCACCGAGGTCATCGCTACCAAGAACGCGACCAGCGAGGCGGGCCAGGAACTCTCGACGGCCACGAAACGCGCCCAAGACCAGGGCGTGAATATTCCCGCAGCTCGCATTGCAGCACGGCTCTACAGCAAGGCCAAAGCCGATCCCATGAAGGCCCGCGTGCTGTGGGAGGATTTGCATTATTACCTCGCGGAATGCACCGACTTTGAACGCATTGCTCCGGAAGGAATGTTCACCGCCGAGGAAGGCGGGCAGAAACACAGGCCGAATGAGGAGGAGCCTCACCCTATCGAAGCTGCCATAGAACGCGCTACGCAGCATTGACAGACCAGAGCGACGACCTCGAGCGAAGGCTCGAGTTACTTAAGCAGGCGATGGCGGAGCCATTGGACGCGCCGCCAAAACGCAGCGCCGATGCTTGGTTCCGCTATCTGATGGAGAAACTAGAGGAGCGACGAAAATGCCGATCATCGCCGCCTTCGACATCGCAACAGTAACCGGCGTCTGTTTTGGGCCGGTCGGCGGCACGCCGCGCCTGTTCACCATTGATATGCGTGAGGGAGGCCAGAGCCGCCCTGAACGGCTGGCGTGGTTTTATACGAAACTGCGCGGCTTTTTCGCGGACAACCACATCGATCAGGTGCGCTACGAAAAACCAATGAATGTCGCCGTCGCCAACAAAATCGGCGTCAACGACGACACCATCACGCTGCTGCATGGAGCCGTTGCCATCCTAGAGGTGTGCGCAGTTCGTGCTAGCATTGTGGACATAAATAATTTTTCGGTACAGGATGCGCGGCAGCACTTAACCGGACAGCGGGCGCACGGGCGGACCAAGGCCGGGAAAAGCCTCGGCAAGGAAGCGGTCATGCGAACGTGCCGGATGCTCAAGATCGATGCCAAGAATGAGCACGAAGGAGACGCCTATGCCGGATGGTCCTACGCCTGCGGACTCGCCAACCCCAGAATCGCCCATCTCGTCACGCCGCTCTTTGCGGAAACGCGATAGCCACATCTTCGACCGCGACCAGCACGATCATTACGTCGAACCGGAATGGGTTTCCGAACGGCTGTTCGCGGTCGAGCCGTTCAAGGGCGTGATCCTCGATCCGGCCTGCGGGTGGTGCCGTATTACCGAGGCGGCGGAGCGGACGGGCTTTACGGCAGTAGGCGGCGACATCGTGCGTCGGCATCCGCAGTGTTACTACGAGCGCGATTTCTTGGGACCGGCCTACTGGCCGCCTATCGGCGGGATCGTCTCAAATCCGCCGTTCAATCTCATGCAGGAGTTCATCGAGCGGGCATGTGAGGTCATGCGCAGCAGCGTGATCCTCAGCAAGGTCGCCATGATCTGTCCGGTGCGGCGGCTTCCAGCGGCGACCTGGCTGGAAAAGCTGCCGCTCGCCACGGTCTGGCTGCTGACACCAAGGCCATCAATGCCGACAGCGGATCACATTCTGGCTGGCGGGAAGGTCGGCGGCGGGACACAGGATTATTGCTGGCTGGTCTTTAAGCGCGGCTGGCACATTGGCCGCGAGCCGAAGATGGGCTGGCTGCACCGTGAGGCTGGAGGACTGCTGTGATCGTCAGGCAGGCGGAATTTGCGCGGCGGCTGCAACGCACCCGCGTCAAGCAGAAGCTCAAGGCGGTTGATATTATCGCGGAGCTAAAGGAGTTAGATCTCGAAGTCACCCGCCAGGCTTATTCGAATTGGGAACACGGCTTTGTGCTGCCGAAGCAAAAATATATTGCCGCATTGGCGGAAATCTTGGCGTGCAAACCGGAATGGCTGCGCAACGGCGACGCCAATGACAGTGTAGCTTCTATTCAGCAGGTGAAAAGCGTGCTGCGACAGTGCGCGAAAGACCTGTCATTCATCGAGCAGCAGTTAAAGCGTGGATAGCGGCGATGCTGCGGTACTCTATCGGCTTATTAAGCATTTGCGCCCTGCTAATGCCGATCTTCATTCCATCGGTGATACCCAAGTCTTTATAGACGACCGTGGCCGATGCCACGCGCAGCCATTCTAGGCTGGCTTCTATTCCCTTGTGCCGCTCAAGCGGATCGGCATCATCGAGAATCCCCGGCCATAGCAGGTGGCTGGCGAATGGCGACTCGCCCCTTGCTAGACTGTCGAGCATCGCCCGCGCGGCGTACTTTCGGTTTCTTCTTCGCTGTGCCGGCGTTGCGCCCTGGTACGGCGATTCGAGTATTACGAGTCTCACGAACCTGCTCCGTTGTTTTGCCGTCAAGCGTCGCTGCCTTGCCGGTCATTTTTTCCCATCGCTCGATGGCCACCTGGACATACGCCGGATTGATTTCGATGCCGAGACAGCGGCGATCCAAAGTCTCTGCGGCGATGATGGAAGTCCCCGAGCCGAGGAACGGATCATAGACATATTCGCCTATTCGCGAGTTATTTCGCATGGGCCGCGCCATGCATTGGATAGGTTTTTGGCTGCCGTGTTTTGTCCTCATGTCGTCTAGTTGCTTCGCGTGGCGCTGAAAAGTATTGTTATCTATTTCCCAAATAGTAGCTTGCGTTCTATCGCCGTTCCAATCAGCGCTTTTATTCTTTCTAACGCAATAAAGGCACGTTTCATGCTGCCAATGATAATCACCTCTGCTTATAGCAAAGGCTGGCTTTGCCCAAATAATTTGGGATCGAGCAACAAAGCCCGCTTGTTGCAGCGAAGTCGGTACAGTTAAATCAAGCGATGCGTACCAACAATAGATGACATTCCCGGCGAAAAGATTCCACGCTTTGATCCAATTTGATTGATGGTCATTATTAATGGCGTTCGTCGCTCGATAAATGGAATCGAGCGACGAACGCCATCCTGGATCATAGTTCACGCCATAAGGCGGATCAGTCACCATCAGCCTTGGCTTGTCGCCAGCAAGTAGGCTGGCGACAACCGCCTGATTCGTGCAATCGCCACAGACGAGCCGATGTCGCCCGAGATGCCAGATATCGCCAGCGGCTGTATAAATCTCGTCGGCGGTTGGTAATTCGACTTCTCGGTCCAACTCCTCGTATTCGCCGCCCCCAGCGATGAAATTTGTGAGATCCAATTCGGGAAGGCCGAGCCGCCCGAGTTCATAGTCGGCGAGCCGCAGATCGCCCAGCTCGAGCTTCATCAATTCACTATCCCATTCGGCTAGTAACGCTAGTTGATTATCCTTGATGCGGATCGCTTTCTTTTGCGCCTCGGAATAGCCGCGTGCCACGATCACCGGATAGGTTTCGAATCCGCATTTGAGTGCCGCCAATCGTCGGCCGTGGCCATAGAGAATTTCATCCTTCTCATCCACCATGATCGGCGCGATTACGCCGTCCTCGCGCATCGATGCCGCTATGAGATTGATCTGCTCGTCGCTATGCGTGCGCGGGTTGCGCTCGTATGGCTTGACGCGGGCAAGGGGCCACATCTCGACGTTGGCGGCTGGCCACTCAGGCGTTGTCGGCAGGCGCTGCGGCGGTTTTGCTCGTTTGGGCAATAGATGCGCTCCTCAGGGAAGGGCAGGATTTTACGAGATTGCCACACGGGGCCGCTAGGGCCTCTGGTTGGGGCAAGTACCCCAGTTCTCGGACAAAACGCACGGACGGGGGCTTTGTGGGCGATTGTGAGCCTATCGTCCGCCGGGGCGGGCTTGGTTTCCTGCCCGATATTGTGGAGTGGATAGCGGGGAAACCCGCTTGCCCAATCGCTCGAATCATATCAGTCTAAAAAGGTTGCGCCCCGCCCCCTTTTGGATGCCAAGGGCGAGGCGCGAAATCCGATGATGGTTAGCCCCGATCGGATTTGAAGATCAACTAGATACGAGAAAATCTAGTTTTTTTCAAGTCCAAATCCCGGCCATCCACTACTCGGTGCTCCCGGCTAAGACGCCGACTGAGAGCGCTTAAAGCCTTATTACGCTGGAAGCCCCGCAGCGAAACAACGGGGTCATGCGCGGCTTCCCCCGACCGCGTTCCGAAAAGGACGGAACGGCAACCAGGACACAACAACGGTATCGATGACTAGCTGCTGTTGGCTTCTCAACAGACCGGGCGGAGTGGCTCCCCGATAAAAGAGCATCCTGGGATACGCATGAAGGCCGTAACGCTAGCTCTGTACCGGGTATAGCGGGGCGTGACCTATGGGAGAAGGCGATGGAGATTAAGAAACTGCCACCCGGAGAAGCGATAGGTGCCCGTGATTTGCATGAATGGTCAACGAATCGGCGCGGCGGAAGGAGCGGCGTAGCCAAAAAACGCGAACCAGAAACTAAAGACCGTGCAGATCGATGGCTGGATAAAAGACCTTACGCACAAACCGGCGAGGTTGTCCGTCCGGAAATCTGGTGGAGCAAAAAACAAGAACGGTGGGTTAAGAGGTATCCAAAACATAAAGCGCTCGGGCCGAAGCGAAAGGCTGGAATAAATTCAAGGGCGCTTGGCACCAACCCGCGAGCTAAAGGCAAAAATCCCCGTGCCAACACCTGAACGCAACGCCGCTTTTGAAAAATACGTGTTGGCGCAGCTCCGTTGTGCGCGGGCGCGGATCAAACTTCTCATTAATGAAATCGACACCATTGGCCTCGCGCTCAAGTCTGGGGCGATAGGTCCGGATGAAGCGATCTATGCCCTTCATGAAGCCGGGACGCTGAATTTCTTGTGGCCGATGCCGCCACCACTGATTGAGGAGCCAACACTAACCAACGAAGGAAACGGCCATGACGGACGCGAAGGTAATTCAACTACCGTTCGAGGAGCTTCTGAGGTCAGCTCGCCGGAAGCTGGAAGCGCTAAGTAAATTTGAGAAGGAAACCACAAGCGAAAGAAACCGGAGGCAGATCGCAGCCGGTAAGGCGCTCATAGCTTTGCGGGAGGCGGTGGAAGGTGGCGCTGTGGGGGAGTTGGCGACGTGGTGGGAATGGTTTGAGGACAATATCAGGATCGATGGGATCAGCCGCCGGACGGCTACTCAATACATGCAGATAGCAGGCGACTTCGCACCAGAAGCCAAAATCATCGAGCTTCGGGCAAAAAATACAGAGAGAAATCAAAAGCATAGGGCCTCGCATCACGTGATGCGCGAAACTGTGGATAAGGTGGATAAGCCGGTGACGCGCCTTTTTGCGCCGAAGAATTACCCTGCAGCCGACGACGATGATGAACTGCTGGCGCAGTTCATCGACCTGTTCAAGCGCATGTCTTGGAATTGCCGGGTGCGGGCGGTGAAGGCGGTAAGAGAACTTTATCAGAAGTGGCACCGTGGGGAGGATTGAAAATGTGGCTACCGAGTTTTGGCGGACCAGCGGAGCGGTCCTGGCGGCGGGAAAGCGAGAACGCAGAATTTGAAAATCTAAGGGATCAGCTACAGGCGATTTATAGCCCGCCGATCCTTTATCGAGCACTGCTGTATTGGTATCGCAGCCACAACAAGAAAGACGGCAATGCCTACCATGCCTTCAAGGATTTATTCGGTGGTGGCAAACCAACGACAACTGACCAATGTGGTGATCCGGTTTGTCTCAACGATCCGGACTTTGAGCGATGGGTGCAGCTTCGTACCGAACGCAACAAGAGGGCATGGCAACGGCTTAAAGCAAAGGAGAGGAGAAAATGAAAGTTCTGAGGAGTTGGGATGATCTGGTGGCGAAATGCCGCGCTCAAGATGAAGAATTAAAGTGCCGGTTTCACGAGGGCAAATCTCATTACGACATCATCACTGAGATCAGTTTTCCGGAACAGTTAAGAACGAAGGATTGGGATTATGGGGAGGAAACCAGCGAGACGGTTAACTCAAATCGATTGGGAACGTATCGAGCATCGCCAGTGGATAAAACAACTTGAGGGAATGATCCGGAGAATGATTCTCGGGATTAAATATGTGCCAGCACCGCCCGATCCCTGCTTCCGACCCGGCGGAATCAGGGAACGGGCGATGAAGGCATTGCATCGTCGTTAGTCCTTACGTGCCAGAGCGCGATTGCCGTTGGGATCGACAATCGTGTATCCGGCCAGGCTGCGTTGATGGATGCGGGTCAGGTGATGACCGGAGTTGGGGTCATACACTGTGGCATTTCCGTTACCATCGACTGCCCTAATTGCCATGACGTGGCCGTGTCTAACCGCAACCATTCCAGGTGCAGGGTTTGCCCGCGGAAACCGGAACCAATTTGCGGCGAGGAACAAGCCCCGAATTGGATGGCCGAATATCTCGACTGACACGCCGCACCCACAAAACGAGTGCCACGGACAGCCAGGAGGATGCGATACGACGGTGCCTGCATCATAGGTCGTCCCCCGGTGATTGCGGTGGTGATGCCTTGCCTGTGCTTCTACCGGCATCGTCAGTAGTGTCATCAAGATCAGAAACTTCCTCATCGATCAGTCCCCCGGTTTCGATGTTGAACAGCTCGTCGTCACGCATACGCTCGTACTCCGCGTCAGGATCGGGCTCGGCTGGTGCCTCGTGTCCGTGGTGAGGACAATCCGGATCGATCTTGACGATGTACGGTGGATCGATGTCCGTGCTGTGGACCACCGACCACCGGCATGTGCAGAAAGCTGTCATTGCCATTCTCCGTTTTGGTTAAGTTGTCACCGGCATCTTTGTATCAGCAAGGATTTCATCAACCAGCATCGTCGGGCTCCGTTGGTTTTTTGGGGAATGGTATGATCTGCGCCATGTCGGCATCCTCCTGAGTTTTTAGTTTCTCAGAGAGGTTCATCATTTGCATGGCGCACAGCACACCACACAGGAATGCGCGCTCGATGCGCGTCATCGGCTTGTCGACGTAGCGCAGCCGGTAGATCGCATCGGCAATGTCGGCGGGAATGTCATTCGCGCTCATTGGATTCTCCGTTGTTTTGAATCTCCGTTGAGAAAAGTGGCCCGCCGGGAAGGCCGCTTTGGCTAGGAGGGCAAACTCCGACCAAAGGGCCACTCTCGGCGGGCCGCGCCGCGCATGGCTGTTGGACCATGCTGGCGCTGCGGGGCGGTCAACGGAGAAACGGAAACCGCCTCGGTTCGCCGCTTCCTACGCCGCTGCTTTCAGCTTTGCCATTTCACTGGCGAGTTGCCACAAGGCGCGGTTCAGTTTGAGGTCGCCGTCGATTGACTTGACCTCACGTGTGGACATATTCCGCCAACGGCCACGGTCGTTCTGAATGCGAGCGTGGAGGCCGCCCTTGACGGTGTTCTCCTGCACGACATTGAACGTGCGCCACAGATCGGAGCGTCCGTTCGGGCCAGTGCCGCGATCTGCCTCACGGCGCACATACAAGAGTTGTTCCGCCGTGATCGGAGTGTCCACGTTGCCTTCCTTGTCACCGAAGCGAACGGTCCTCGCCGACTCGGCAAAGGCCATCTGCTCGTCGCGGGTCAGCTCGATGGTCGGCCATACCTTGGGAGCTTCCAAGGCAAGGGGTGCGTGTTCAACGATCTGAAACGCACCATCGACCACTGCCTGAATTTGCCGGTCGCGGTTGCCCGCATGGCGGATGTGAACGCTGGCGATGGTGCCATCGTCTACGGCCATGCCATTCAGGCACAGCAGCTTGAACAGCCCCGCCATGAAGTCGTAAGCGGCGGTGCCGTCATGGGCGTTGCGGAGAATTACCTCAAGGAAGGTATCCCCAACGGCCAAGGCGGTTTCGCCCAAGAGCCGCATCCGGACCATGTGCTTGGTGTAGTTCTTGCGATCCGGATCGCGGGAGCGAGTGACCCGCGCCTCGACCGGCACGAATCCCTTCTCCATCAGCGCCGTCATTACGTCTTCGGTGCTGACATACACGTAGCGGTCAGAGCGACTCACGTGCGGCTGCGGCGCGAAGATCGCGGGTAACCGGCGTTGCATTTCCTCAAGCGTGAGCGAGTCGTTGCCACGCGAGCGGATGATCGTATCGATACTCATCTTTCGTCTCCGTTGTTTGGGTTCACTGACAGAAAAATTCTATCAGAGTCTTTATGCTTGCACAAATTAAATGCAAGCCCACTAATCGCCTGAACGATCACCGGGCTTGCATCCCACACGATCTTCGCGCAGAAGGTGAAGGTCAAACTCCAGCAATGCACGCAATCCGTCAGCGCAACCTTCAATTCGTTGGGGATATTTTGATGTGTCACGCAAGGCTTTCCAAGCATAATGCGCTGATTGGTATTCAACCAAATCAATGATGGCCGAGAGCATTTCATCCGCAGAGGAAGTGGCAACTATTGTTCTGCGGGCTTGTTCTACCTTGGCCTGAGATAATCCAAAGCGATCAATGATGCGCTCAAGTTCACGCCGCTCGCTCCAGTGTAATTCCACTCGTTCGCGCTTGCTCATCGGGTTCTCCGTTGGTAAGTTGGTTCATTGCTCTACGGACAAGTCGGCGAGTGTCCACAACAACCCCGACAGCCCGCGCGTCCACTTCTCCGTTGTGAAAGCCGCGAGGCTTTCCTTTTCGTGGACGGTGGTGGGTAAAAGGGCCGGGAACGAGTGACACCGCCCCCGGCCCTCTTTTTTTTAGCGGACAGTGAGTCCCGCTGCGTTCGCCTGGAAGCAGAAATCACGAGCTTCCTTGTGGTCACTATTCAAGCGATCCGCGATGTAGCGCGGAAGGAGACAACCTTTGAAGTTGTTCACTCCGCCCTCCTGACTGTAGCAAGCCTGAACCCACGCTTTGTGATAGTTGGAATCCGCTTGTTCGATACAGTCTAAGAGGTCATTCGCGTTGGCAGACACGATGCCCGCTGCCAAGAGCGCAAGCGATAGTACTTTCCTCATCTTTCTTCTCCGTTTGGTTCACCACCGCCAGGATGACGGCAGCATGTCGAACAGCATGTCGCACCGCTTCTCATGTCGCTGTGCGGTATCGATTTCACCGCGAAGGCGAAAGCGCATGGCAATCGCCTTGCAGTCTGCGTAGGCGGCGAGGACAGAAAGAGCGGTGGCAAGATGCACCAGCGCTCGTCCGGATCATTCGTCGCGGCGTCAAGGTTGGGAATGCTCAGCTCGTTAACGAGTGTTGTCATCGCGGCGCTCCCTGTCTTGCCGCTATCCCCTTCCTTTGGCGATACACACTCATTTCCGGATGTTTGCTGACGGCCTCGCGACCGACTTTGAACACCTTGCTGATGTCCATGATGTCGATCTGGATGCCGGAGCAATTCCGCACGTAGATGCGGTTGATCCGTTCATCGACGGCCTTGGCTGCCTTAGCCTCGGCGCGTTTCGCTTTAGTCACGTTTGCTTTGGTAACGTGCATTTCGCTTCTCCGTTGGTTTGAGTAGAGGTTTTTGGTCCAGTGGCAGTAGCCCACGACCATGACGCCGCCCGACTTAGAGCGGCGCTTGCTGCACTTTGCACTTCTCTACCGCTAGTCGATCTCGATGCGGAAGCCGTTCAGCCGAGCAACTGCGCTGGCATTCACGGCATTGAATGTTGCATCATCCAGCTTCCCGAAGATTTCATCGAGTACATTGAGCGCATTGTCGAACTCGTCCTCGGGCACCGTATTCGCGACATGGATTGTGATTGTCTTTTCAAACAGTTTCATTTCGCTTCTCCATTGTTGCGGTATTGCGCCACGCTTCTTCAAACAGGCGGCGTAGCTCGCCCTTGGTCAGTTCCGGTTTGCTTTTGCTTTTGCTCACCGTCACTGTCATCACACTCACGATCCGCTGTGGCGGCTTGCTGATCGGCCTTCCTATCGGCGCGATCCGACTGGTGTGTTTGAAGGTTGGCAGCCGAGCCTCGAGCCCGAGCCGGTGCACTTTGCCAATCACCGCATTGCGTGTGATACCAAGCTCGTCGCCGATGATGCTGGCCGATGCGCCGTCTTTCCACATGCACCGGAGGATCGCTTCGCGTTGATTACTCCACATTGAGCGCCTCCCACGGCTGGACACGCCCATCGATTACGAGCGTGTCGATGGTCGATCCTAGACTGATGGTCCGGCCGGATTGGATCAGGGCGGCCATACGCTTCAGTTTACGGGCTGGATCGCGGTAATGGCAGAGCACGACATTCGCGATAAATGATGCGCCGTGGTCTTGGCAGTACCTATAGGCTTCCATTTTGGTCATGGTTCTCGCCGTCTGCTGGATTCAGTGCTGGAGCCGAGGCAGGGGAACCGCGGCTCCAGTCTCAACCCATCCTACGCGGTGACTAGATGGCGGGTTGAATTCATGTCGGGATCTTCCCATGGTTCCAAGGTTCACAGACGATGCAGCCGCAAGCCTTGAACGGATCTTTCAGCATGTGCAACTCGCGGATCTCATCTATCTGTCTCTGCAGATCATCGTTCGCCTCCTCCTCGGTATCACCGCGGCCGATCAGGTCGGTGTGGTGCGGGTGATAGACTTGGAACTGAGGCTCTACGAATTCGAACGGATCTCGCATCATTTTGCTCACCCTGCTCATTGACTCGCCGTACTGGCGAAGGATGTTGTTGAAGATTTCAGCGCTCACTGATCTTCTCCTTCAGGTCTTCGATTGCCTGCTTCTCGGTTCTGCCCCAGCCCATAGGGCTGCGTGAGTCCTCGGCGCCATCGTAGGTGTCGTCATCGACGGCGTGCCATTCCTGGCCCCAGGGTGTGAGGTACATTTCGGTGCGGATGTTCATATGCTCACCTGTATGAATAAGCCGTCGCAGTTATCGATCTTCTCGATCAGGTCCTCAGTTGCGAGCTGTACCTCGGGAGAGACCTTTCGCACCCTCTCCAGATGCGCTCGCAGAGCAACGCGGAGGATCGAGAGATCAAGGGCTGAGGCTTCGTAGGGTTTGTCGTTCATTTGCGTCTTTCCTTCATCGCATCTTGCGCCATTGCCTCGTCATGCATTCCCTCGTTGTAACCTTTGAGCCAAGTCTCAGAGATTATTTTGAATATTTTTTGAGTTAGAAAGTTTACCTTTCCGGCCTCAATGCCATGTCCTGCGAGAAGATCGTGTACGTCGTCCATTGTTGTTTCTTGTTGGTGTTCGCTCATGATTCACCTATGGGCAATTGCAGTCTGCTTCAAAGCACTCGTCAACGTGGGCGACCAATGCCTCACGAGTGGAGAACGATTTGGTCGGGTGCAGGCCGATGCCAATGTGTTCACGCCAATTCCCGTGAATGTCCTTTACGAATAACATGTAGGTGTCGTCATTCCAGGTGTCATATACGCGCAACTTCGGCGTGCTGGTTGAGGTCACGGTCATGTCGATCAGGATCAGAGATGGATTTTTGAATGTGGTCATTTGCTTCCCCTGTGTTGATGTTCGGTGTCGTCGCGGTGGATGCCTAGATCAACCATTTGCTTTCCCTATGTTTGATAATTGGCTATATAATAGCTTTCTGAGGTTTATGCTAGCATAAATTAAAGCCCTGTGGAAATGCGGTCAAATAGGGTATTTCCGGCTTTGGAGGGATTTGGCCTGCCCGGCGCCGCTGGTGCGTTTTGCGGGCATTGGCGGTGGTGGCTAGCCAGTTATGCCATTGGGCCTATAGGCGGCCATTTGTGGGGCATTACGGGGCTATAAGGCAGCCTTTTAGGGAGGAAAGCGCTATGAGGCGTAAGAAACGACCACCGGGGCGGCCGGCAACTGGCAAAAATACGATGATTGCGATTCGTTGGCAGAAGCCATTGCTGGACGGTATCGAAAAATACGCGCAACAGCAGATGCTGGATCGCGGCACCGCCCTGCGCCAGATCGTGACGCGTTTCCTTGCCGAAAAGGGCTTTATTGATCCTGACGTGATCTACGCGGTCGCGGCTAGCGCTAAGCGGCAAGCCGCAGAGTGATGCGCTGGATACTGATCCTGTATTTCACCTGCGGGCACGGCTGCGGGCAGCCAACCTTGGTCGAGCTGCCTGATGTCTATGCCACCTGGGAGCAATGCCGGAAGGCTGGCAATGTGTGGCTCACGCCAAATGCCAATCCGATGCGCGCGGTTAAGAGCTTTGCCTGCATGAAGAACTAGGCTCTGCGCGGCCTTGACCCGCGCAGAGTATTTGTTCAGGCCACCTTCTGCCTACGTTTGCGCGGCTCAACACCACCAGCCCAGCGAGGCCGGTGCCGAATAGCCATACGGCTCCCGGTACTGGCACTCGTGCCGGACTGCCTGGCGCGGCGAAGGCCACGAACGAATCCGGACCATCATTCGTCACCTGGCAGGTTGCCGACGGCGTACCGACGCAGCCGAGAGCGGCGGCAAGGCCGATCTCGAAGTTACTCAGCACGTCGGCGGTAATCAGCGTGTTGAAGTTCTGCTGCTCAGCCGCATCCAAGATAAACAGGAACACGGCGTTGCCGTTTCCCGGCTCCTCGGCAAGATCACCGGCGGTGTAGTTCACCGGCTGGATCACAGGGTCCAGCGAGAAGGTCTGGATCAGCGTGCCGTTGTGGTACAGGCCAAGCGTCAGTTGTTGCAGCGTGATGCCGGTCTGTCCCGTTTGGTCGGCATTGAAGCCGACGCCGACCTTGAGGCCGGTATTCCACCCCAAGAACGCCAGGGTGGGCGTGCTGGCCTTGTCGGTGCCGGTTTGTATGCCGTTGTTGACGGCGCTGATGATCCCGCCTGCCGCTGCGTTGCCTGTCAGCACAGACGGAAACAGCGTGCCGCTGCCTCCGGCCCCCGGCGTAGCCAAGCCTGCTTCAAACGTACCCGTTTGCAGCGTTAGCAGGCGAGGGAAGTCGCCGAAGCCCTGGCCTCCCAAATCCTGAAAACTCTTGCAGTTGTTATCGGTGCACAGACCGAAACCAACGCCGTTGTTCAGCAGAACCAGGTCGGCATGTGCGGCAGTAGTCATGAGCAACGCTGTTGCCGCAAGCAGCGCAGTCCTTAACCCAGACATTTTATTGGAGACTCCTTCTGTTCGGGGGTATCCCGCGTCACGATTTTACCGGCTGGCAAAATCGTCAGGCTGTGAACTTTTTCACACGCCCGATGCCGATCAGACCGGCAAGGCCCGTGACGAATAGCCACATTGCCCCCGGCAGCGGTACTGGCGTGACCGCAAACGCCAGCGCCTGATTCGGCTGTACCGGCGCGTCGTGCAAGAGATTGATGTCGACGGCGAACGGACTGCCTGTGACAGAGGCGAGATCGATGGCTTCATCCGAGAGCGTGCCAGCATCAACGCCCAAGGTCTGAAAGCCGGGATATTCAACCGACCAGATGGCAAGCTGGATCGCCGCCTTGTCCAATACACTGAGGCCGTCGAACATCAGGTCGCCGATCTCGGTGATCTGCGTCTGCGTCAGCGGCGGATTGAGCCCACCAGCACCCGCCGCGGTGAGCGGCGAGATTTGATAGGTGTAAGGTCCGACCTGCAAACTGTTGAGCAGGTCAAGGCACCAGACATCTAGCGTTTGACCGGAGTTGACGCCCGCGCCGATGAGGGTGATCTCGCCTGCAATAACGGAGCGCTGTATCGGCTGCTGGATGTCGACGCCGACGCCGTTCACGCTAAAGCTGCCATAGGTGAATGTACCGGCATGTGCGGCGTTGCCTATCATCAGCGCTGTTGCCGCAAGCAGCGCCTTCATGCCAATCTTCATTGCGCTCTCCTGTTTTTCAATGATGAATCGGTAGAGTACCAATACCGCGTGACTTCACCAAGGTGTTGTTAATTTGTTTGTTAACCGATAATTGCCTGATATACCCATTCTGCATGATCCCTATTGCGCAAAGGACGGAGTTCAATCATGGCAAGAAGAATTAAGAAAGCAGCAATGAAACGTCGTGTGACGCGTAAAAAGCGTGCTGGTGGACGGGTACGAAACCGTTCTAACGAGGCGCAGACCGCTGCGAGGTAGGCCAAGAGCCTTAGCGGAAAACCAGCCAACTAGAAAAAGCGGCAAAAAGGCTTATCCTCCCGCGCCATGCCGATGGTCGTTGGATCTCGCCGCTGGCGGCAAAAAAATAATCCTAAGCCCGAAGGGCGTCCGAGGAAGCCTGCGCTCGAGTTGAAATTTGAGGCGACGAAAGAGCAGCGCGATCTCGTCAAGCTCCTAGCGGGCTATGACATTCCCGAATTTCGCATTTGCAAACTGATCCGCAATCAGCATACCCGCCGTTGCATTGCGATTCAGACGCTGCACAAGCATTTCGAAGAGGAATTAGAGATTGGCCGCGAGACTATGAACGCGGTCTGTCTAACGATGCTTTCCTCTCAGATCCGCGAAGGCAACATGACGGCAATCATCTGGTACATGAAAAACCGCATGGGCTGGAAAGATGTAGTAGAGCAGCATCGGTTTAGCGCCGACGTGAAGCTTGACTTCAATCATGACGAGCTGGTGCAGAAATTACAGGAGCGCGGCTTGCCGCTATCCGTGTTCGGCATCGACAAGCCGGTGCTTGAGTTGGAAGCGAAGCCTCATCGCAAGGAAAACGGGCCATGACACGGGTTGTGTATCCAGCCAACACAAAGCTGCCAATGCCGCCTGTAGCGATGGCTGCCGCACCGACAGCGCCGAAATGGCAGCCAACTGTCACTGTCGAGCCGCCGACAATTATCGCGACACCGCAATATCGGGAAAAGTCCGAATACAAGCTCGAGGACAACATTCCAGCGCCGCCCAGACGCGTGGGCATAAGCAAATATCCATTCCCCGATATGAAACCGGGTCAGAGCTTCTTTGTGCCAGACGGCAAACTGAAAACCATTACCGCTTCCTCGCAGAGCTATCGCAACAGCGAGAAGCAGAAGGGCAACATCGTGAGCTTTGCATCTCGCGATTGGATCAACCACGAGAAGGACGCTGACGGTAATGAGATAGAGATCCCTGGCGTCCGCTGTTGGAGGACCAAGTGATGGCAATGATTTATGGATTGCGCGATCCGACTGATACTGATCAGACAATTTATTATGTGGGATGCACCAAAAGGAAATCTCTAGCCCGCCGATTGGTTGCGCATCTGATAGAGCCAAGTCTGGTGCGAAAAGCTAAAACGGGAAAGAACATTTGGATCAGTCAGCTTTTAGATAACAATATTATGCCGGAGATCGTTCTTTTGGAGAACGTATCAGTAAGTCAATTACTCGTCCGCGAACGGTACTGGATCAATTTCTATAGAGAAGCCAATAAAAGAGCAGGAAAGCCATTTTTAAACAGTCTGCACGATCATTTATCTGGCCGCAGACAAATCACCAATGGAAAGAGGAACGGAACGCTTAAACCGGGACAGACTATGCCTGATGGATTTCGATATGGCAGCGTTTTTTCCGCAGAGTTTCTAGAGCGGGCTGCTAAAAACTGTTCTGTTCTCGGGAAAAAAGCGAGAGATACCATCATGATTAACAACGGTGCTGTCACGAAGCGTATCCAGAAGGGACAAGCGGTGCCTGATGGTTGGCGGCGCGGTATGTCACCAGAAGCGTGGATAACACGCCGACAGAAATATGGACAGTCAGGCTTTAGCAGGAGGGTCTAATGGCAGCAAAAGCGCTTGAGAATTTTATGTTCGGCCTAAGTTTTGGCCTCGGCTTTGCCATCGCGTTCAATATCCTCAACGTGATCGCGGGCCTGCTGCACGCACCGGCAGCGCTGCACTAGGAGACGGTTATGAAGTTGAAACCAGCGTTGATGGCGGCGCAGCAAGGTCCAATAGGCGTATGGCTTCTCGATGATGGCGGCAATCCCAAGATCACGATCTCGATAGACGGTCCTCGCTCGTCTAGGCCGCAACGGCAAGCGGTTGCTAACGCGATTGTCGATGCGTTACCGGATGATGGCATTGAGATTCCGGACACGTGAAACCCCGCGTTTCCGATGAAGTGTTGATGCGCGCTTGGCATAGTCCCGAGCCGGCATTCGTTGTCGCCACCGAGCTTGGGATTGAAGAAAAGAATTTGACGCGGCGCTGGCTGCGATTGAAGCGTCAGGGCGTGATTCCTGGCAATGGTCGCGATACCAGAAGATCGTTGTGGAGCAATCGCAGGCTTGTGCGGGCGCTGGAGGGCGACGATCTCAATGCCAAGTCGCAGGTCCTCATTGCCATCACCGAGGAGTTCCTGCGGCGATTGCGTGAGGCGCACAGGATCGAAGACGTGGTTGAACTGCGTCTAAGACGATGACCGCGCCAGCTTTCAATACCGACGATTTCCGCCTCGTTGATGAACTGGCGCAATTCGAGGCGCGGGAATCGTTCTGGTCATATCGCCAGTACATGAATCCGAAGATGATTTGGGGCTGGTGGCAGCGTGAGGTTGCGCTCGAGCTGCACCGCTTCTGGTTGGATTATCTGGCGGGCAAGAGGCCAAAGCTATTACTACAGAGCCCGCCTCAACACGGAAAAAGTACGATGGTCATCGATTTCGTATCGTGGGCCATCGGACAGGCATTCCTAGAGAAGCAGCCTGCGATCCGCTTCATCTTTGCCTCGTTCAGCGACCGGCTTGGCATACGCGCCAATGTCAGGCTGCAACGTATTCTCATGAACCCCAAACATCCGGCGATTTTTGGCAAGCAGATCCTCGATCCGAGGAAATCGATGGCGAACAGCCAGATGATCGAATTCGATGGTGAAGGCGTGGATCGCGGTTATTTTCGCAACACCACCGTCGAGGGCCAAGTTACCGGCGAATCATTGGACATCGGCGTGATCGATGATCCGATCAAGGGCCGTGCGGAGGCTAATTCGCAGCTCACTCGCGAGAAGACATGGTTATGGATGACTGATGACTTTATGACGCGGTTCTCCGACAAGGGCGGACTGCTGATGATAATGACTCGTTGGCATTTGGACGATCCGGCTGGCCGGTTGATGGAATTGAATCCAGATGTGCGCGTGTGCCGCTATCCGGCGCTGGCCGAGGAGGACGAGGAATATCGCAAGGAAGGCGAGCCGCTGTTTCCGGAATTGAAATCGGCTGAGTTCCTCGACAAGCAGCGTGCGACCATGACGCTGGCCGGCTGGCAATCTGTGTATCAGCAAGCACCGATCATCGTCGGTGGCGATATGTTCCCCATCGACAGGGCGACCATTGTGCGTGAGATCCCGGCTAGGGCGAATGTATCGAAGGTCGTTCGCTATTGGGACAAGGCCGGGACGCATGAAGGCGGCGCATATTCGGCTGGCGTGTTGATGACGCTGATGGACGACGGCACGTATTGCGTGGTCGATGTGCGACGTGGGCGATGGGGCGCGCTGGAGCGCGAGAGAATGATTAGACACACGGCACGGGTCGATGAGCAGTTTTACCCCGAGCTGGAAGTGGTCATCGAGCAGGAGCCAGGATCAGGCGGCAAGGAAAGCGCCGAAGCGACGGTGCGGATGATGGCCGGTTACAAGGTCGAGGCGGATCGCGTGTCGGGCGCGAAAGAGGTCCGCGCCGATCCTTTTGCCGCGCAATGGCAGGCTGGCAATGTGCGGCTGGTGGCGGCGCAATGGAACCGGGATTATTTAAATGAGATGGAAAATTTCCCGGCCGGGAAATTTGCCGACCAGGTGGATGCTTCGAGCGGAGCATTCAATAAACTGGCGAGCAAGTATCGTTATGACTCCACGCTCTCGTGGGTTAGATGAGTAAATACAAGCACTTAGCTGTGGCGAGGCTGCGGGAATTTTTCGATTACAATTCCCGCACAGGGGAATTGCGTTACCGGCCAAACCGCGCTCGGAAGTGGTTCAACGCTTGGGGATTTGGCAGGTTTACGGCGGGGCACGAGACAACAGAGTGGTCAAGTATGCCAAGACATTGAATGCAGCGATTGTTATTCGGCAAAAGATCAAGAGGCGGTTAGGAATGACAAATCGTCATGGGTTGCGGGTGAGATAATGGACATAAACGATCCCGCCAATGCGCTTCCTGTTTGGATCGCACCGAATCCTAATCCCGGCGGGACGCTGACCCACATCAGCGCAGCGGGCAGTTATCTGGTCAGGACCGGCAAGGGCTGGATCACCGGGATCTCGGTGAATACGCCCGCGACGAGCAATTCGATAATGACCGTTTACGATGGTGTTGATGCAACCGGCAGCGTCATGGCGGTGATCGACATGAGCAAAGGTAATCCCAGCGCGCAGAGTGCCGCTCCGTGGCCGTTTATCAGCGGGCTATTCCTGGTGCTTGCGGGCAATGCCGCCGACATCACGATAGTAAGTCACAGCGCCTGATGTGACCGCCGACGATTTCTGGTTTGGTGTTACGCTGCTCGCCGCCTTGATTGTTGCCATCGGCCTGGTGCTGATGGTGATGAAGGCAATAAACAACGGGTGAAACATGGCATTTGACGATCTGCCGAAGGATGAGCGCAAGCGCTGCCCGAAATGCGGGCGGCCAGCGATGGAATACGTGGCACGGAAAGAGGAGGGGCAGGTCGTGCAGATGGAACATTGGCTATGCCGCAATTGCAGCAATCGGGTTGCAGCACAGGAGATGCCGAAATGATTACCGCCGAACTGACCCGCATTACCACTGCACTGACTCTGACGCCCAAGGACTTCAAGGCACAGCTCTATGCCGCGTTGGTGGATACCGGCCATCGTTTTTTACTGCCGCGTGTGGAGATCGAATGGGGGCAACGGCGCATCGATTTCACCAAGCTGGAAAGGGCCACATTTTGCGGCATCGCCATATTTGACCGGCACGACGGCGGCGAGCCATTAGATAGCGCGCCGTTTAATCAGGGGCCTCTTAGCGTTTGGCCGGGCGACGAGATCCTTTGCCACATGGGCTGGCCGGGGTGAGCCACACTGTTGTCATAGACCGCAGCAAATATCCCACCGGGGCATATCGGCTTCCTGATCTGCCGACGATGGCCCCGAAGCAGCTCATTGACCGTGACGTCATTCGCGCCAACGTGCCTTGCGGGAGCTGCACGCTCTGTTGCCGGACGCTGATCGTACCGTTGGCGGAAGGGGAGCACGAAAAATATGAAGGACATTGGGCTTGGATTACCACTCGGGAGGGAGAACGTCTTGGCCGCGCTCTCAAGCGCAGAGCAGATGGCGCTTGCGTTTACCTTACTGACCGTGGCTGTGGCATTCATGGGCATGCGCCTCATGTATGCCAGCGCTTCGACTGCCGCGAGCTATTTCTGAAATCGGATCGCAACGGGAGGAGGAGAGCAATCAAATCGGGGAAACTGCCAAAATCGCTTTTTGACAGGGGCCGCGAGTTATTGGGGGAGGAAAGGAGATGGAATACGTAGCGTTCTTTGTGATCGGATTCGCGTTAGGGCTTGCGGTTGATCTCTGGGAACACGGATTCTTGCGATGAGCCCGCAGGAGGAGATTGATACGCTGCGCGAGGAGGTTCGCCAGCTCAAGCACATGCTTGGCATCAGCGGGCGCTTTGCTTATCCGCCGCAACTGAAACTCTCGGGCGCAACGGGCAAGCTCTATTGCCTGTTGATGCAGCGCGAGGTCGTCAGCAAGGACACGGCAATGTCGGCGCTTTATTTCGACCGCGCCGGTGACATACCGCATGACAAGATCATCCACATGTTCGTGTTCCGCCTGCGCGGCGAGCTGGCCCATGTCGGCATC
>Ga0306925_10000106_pt1 | contig 46591 bp, 35 predicted proteins | sample flu12Cox44000176_FD_203755 | JGI IMG/M metagenome (GOLD analysis project Ga0306925, IMG submission 203755) | Lab enrichment of tropical soil microbial communities from Luquillo Experimental Forest, Puerto Rico - flux8day.12C.oxic.44.000.176 (v2)... | ecosystem: Environmental > Terrestrial >... | reverse complement strand
TGTCGAATGTGTCGACGTGCGGGATGCTGACGGTGTCGACGCGGACGATGAGCACCTTTGCGGGCAGCGTGTTGGTGTACTCGACTTCAGCGCGGAGGGCGAGCGGGGTGGTGTCCTCGTCGCGGGAGAGGAACACGGCGACGTTGGGGATACGGATGGGCGGCGGCCGAGTTGCGGCGAGTTCGTCGAGGAATTCGGACAGCGGCCCTTCCTGCGCGACGCGGTTGCGGGTGACGATCTCCTGCCCGCGGCGCCAGTTGATCATCACGATCGAGATCAGGAGTCCGACGGCAAGGGAGAGCCACGCGCCGTGTTCGACCTTGGCGATGTTGGAGCTGAAGAAAGCGACTTCGACCGTGAGGAACAGGATGGCTACGGGCGCGAGCTTGCGTTTACCTGTGCCCCATAGGAAGCGTGCGACGGCGAGGAACAGGATGGTGTTGAGGATGAACGTTCCGGTCACCGCGACGCCGTAGATGTCACCCAGGCGGGTGGCGGAGCGGAATACGAGCGTGAGCGCGACGACGCCGATGCACAGTGCCCAGTTGATCACCGGCACGTAGATCTGTCCTTCGACCTTGGAGGTGTGCAGTACCTTGAGCCGCGGGAGAAATCCCAGCTGCACGGCCTGTTTGGCGACAGAGAACGAGCCCGAGATCGCCGCCTGGGAGGCGATCACTGTTGCGATCGCGGCCAGCACCACCAGCGGCCATAGCGCCCACCTGGGTGCCATCTGGTAGAAGGGGTTGAACGTGCTCGCGTCGTGAGGCAGGTTCGGGTGGTGCAGGATGAATACCGCCTGGCCGAGGTAGTTGAGCATCAGGGCCGGGAACGCCAGGCCGAACCAGCCCATCCGGATCGGGCCGGCTCCGAAGTGACCCCGGTCGGCGTATAGCGCCTCGGCGCCGGTCACGGCCAGTACCACCCCGCCGAGCACGAGGTAGCCGGCGGCTCCGTGGTCGGCCATGAAGCGCACCGCCCAGCTCGGGGAGAGGCCCTGGATCACCGCCGGGTCCTTCATGACCTCGCTGAGGCCGAGCAGTCCGATCACCGCGAACCAGACGACGATCACGGGGCCGAACAGCCAGCCGATCGTCCCGGACCCGAACCGCTGCAGCACGAACAGTGCGATCAAGATCGCGACTGACAGCGGGACGACCAGGTGCGCCAGCGCCGGCGTGGCGACCTGTACGCCCTGGATCGATCCGAGGACAGAGATCGCGGGGGTGATGACCCCGTCGCCGAAGAACAACGCGGCGCCGAAGATTCCGAGTGTGACGAGCAGCGCGCCGTGGGGCACCTTGTTGCGCTGCAGCAGGGCGGTCAGCGCCATGATCCCGCCGTCACCGCGGTTGTGGGCGCGCATGATGAAGCCGGCGTACTTGATCGAGACGACGATCATCAGCGCCCAGAAGATCAATGAGGCGACGCCGGATACGTTCGCTGCGGTGATCTGAGCGGTGGCCTTGTAGGAGCTGAAGATCACCTGCTCGGTGTAGAGCGGGCTGGTGCCGATGTCCCCGTATACGACGCCCAGCGCGCCGAGTACCAAGACGGCCCGGCCGGCGTGCGCGATGACGTCGCGCTGCGAGTCGGCCAGCGCTTCAAAGCGCCGGCGTGTGGCCTCAGATTCCTCCTCGCGGGCGCTGACCGCGGGCGGGGCCCAGTAGCCGAGCTTGTGCGCGGCCTCGTTGAACGTTCGTCTCGTCCGCAGCTTGCCTGCCGGACCGGGGCCGCCGTTGCCATCTACGGTCTCGAGCTTGTGCGCGGCCTCGTTGTAGTGGTGGCGCCTGCGAGGGGGGTTCGGAGTGGTCACCGGAGCGCCTCGGCAGGACTCGCCAGCCGGTAGCCGATGCCAGGTTCGGCGACTAGGTACGCGGCGCGTGACTGATCGCATCCCAGCTTGGCGCGCAATCGCGCGATCGCGAGCCTCAGGCGGCGAGTTTCTCGGCCGCGTTCAGCGGGCCACGCGGCACGGAGTAGCTCGCGGTCAGTGACGGTTCGCCCCTGACGCTGAGCGAGGACGCGAACGAGCTCAAACTCAACTGGCTCGAGTAGCAGTACCGTCCCCGCGCGAGTCACGCGCCGGCGGACCAGGTCGACGACCAGCTCCCCGATCTCGAGGGTCGCGCTCGCCACGCTTTCAGCTGACGCCGGCAGCATCCTGTTCACGCGGCCCAGCAGCTCTTCCGCACGGAACGGCTTAGGCAGGTAATCGTCGGCGCCGGCATCGAGGGCGTGCCGGTTCTCGCGCCCGGCTCCGATCGCGGACATGAACAGGATCGGCACGTTGCTCATCCGCCGGACCGCGCCGCACAGCTCAATGCCGTCACCGTCTGGGAGCACGAGGTCGAGCACGAGCGCGTCGGGAGGGTGCTCAACGACGACGGCGAGCGCCTCGGACGCAGTCCGGGCAGACTCGACGACGTAACCGCCACCGCGTAGAACAATCGTCACCCCGCGAACCAGCGCTGGTTCGTCGTCCACCACCAGTACACGCGATGCGCTCGTCGCCGGCGACGGCTCCGGCACGATCATTCCCATCGGTTGTGCGATTCCAGCGCGGCCGCGGCCGCGCGGAGTTGACTGGCCAGATCGCCGGGCTCGCCGGGACGGTAGAACGGGCTCGTCGGTTCGCTGAGGAGCTCGCTCAGCATCGCCATGCCGCACGACGTGACCGGGTCTGTGCCACGTAGTCGGCGGCCGAGGGCGACGATCACCGGGCGCGCCGCCAGCACCTCCCGGCGATCCACCCGAACCGCCGCGGTGAACCGTGCCCGGGTGTCGGTCGCGGTGCCCAGGACCCTGGCCAGGCCGTGCGCGATGTTCGCGCGGTACCGTCGCCCTGTGATCTTCCGTGCGCGTCGTGAGAGTGCGTCGGCGCCCCGCGGTACGACGCCGGTTGCGAGTTCCCGGTCCAGGCTGGCGGCCTGCCACAACGCGATCAGCGCTATTCGAAGGCTCCGGCACCAGCCGGCAAGCGGACGAATCGGCCACCCGGCGGCGTCACGCGTCCAAGGCGCAGGCTGGCGTCGGCTCGGAGCGACGGGAGTAGGGCCTGCCGGATTGTCGGTGACGGACACCTCGATCCAAATGCTGGCCGTGCGCTCGTCAACGGCGCGCTAAGAAGCCGACGGCGCGTATACAGGAACTGTGAAGATCGGCGCTTGAGCGCCCGCGCGCGCGTATGCTGGAGTGTGGCGAGCCGGGAAGTCTGGTCGGCGTGGAGCGCCATGCGACCACCCGACCCGATCCGATCATCAACGAGCTCGCGACGCCGGGCATCGTGCTCAAATACGTGATCCAGGCCCGGGAGATGGGACGCGCGGTGATCTTCATCACCCACAACCCCCACCACGCATTCCCGGTCGGCGACCGGTTCGTCCTCCTCAAACGCGGACGCATGCTCGGCTCCTACGCCAAGTCGGAGACCAGGCTAGAACAGCTGACGTCGCTGATGGCCGGCGGCGCCGAGCTCGAGGAACTCAGCCACGAGCTCGAGCGAGCAAGCGACCCCCAGATCAAAGAGGTCGCCAAGGAGCTCGCCGCAGAAGTCCACAGCACGGTCTAAGCGCGGTGAAGTAAGGCCCCAGCAGCTGAGGCGGTCGCGATGGTCGTCGCGCCGAACGACTACAGCCGGAGCCGCTGCCCGGAGCGGCTCCGGCGCTGAAGCACCTGTCCTGCGAACAGTCCGGCCGGCACGACCTGACATGTCAGTGGTGATCAGCAACCCGATTCGATTCACCCACGGCAGGGCGCGGCGACCCGTGACGTGGGTGAGCGGCAGCGGCAGAGTAGCTGACCCAGCTCCCGATTGGGCCGAGGCGGTTGGCCGGGGGAAACGCATCCCCGGTTACCAAAGATCCCATCGTGAGAGTCTCCTGTCACAGGCTGTTCTGATGAGAAATTGATATGAGCGGACCACGCGCGAGTGGGTGAAGAGCCCGCGCGGTGTGCTGCACGCGCCGAGCCAAGAAGGCTCGCCGTCCCTGTTTCGCTCTTGCCACGAGCATCTCTCGCTACGCAGCGAGCAACCCGCAAACGCGTGGAGAGCGCGTTCGACGCCAGCGAGCGCTCCACGGCCGAACTCGGGGCGCACGGTGCTAGCAAGGAGTCTGGAGGTAGCAAGCACCAGAGCAGCAGTCATCCCGCCGGCGGTCGCGCCGCCGGTATCGGACGAGGCTGTCGGATTTAGACGGTGCCGTCCGGCGGGTTTACCGGTATGAAAATCATGCTCGGGCCTCGGCTGGTGGCGTCCGGGCGTGGCGGTAGGTTCGGGCGCGTTCCGGGACAGGGGCCCTGGGAGAACGCAGGCCGGGCAGGCCGTGTTTGTCTTATGGGCTGAGAGCCCGAGGGTTTAAGTGGCCGCCCCTGCGACTTGCCCGGGTGCGCTGTGAGCGCGGATCCGTAAGTGTCGTTCTGCCCGCCGGTCTCCCGCGTCGTTCAATTCGTCGGAAGGGAGACTGTTGTGGGCAGATCGATTGGTCTTGATGTGCACCGCGAGTTCTGCGAGGTCGCGGTGAGTGACGGCGGGCCGGCACGGTCAGCGGGTCGGGTCGGGACCTCGGCGGAGCAGCTTCAGCTGTTGGCCTTGAGTTTGGAGGCCGGTGATCGGGTCGTGTTGGAGGCGACCGGGAATGCGCTGGCGATCGCGCGGATCCTCGCGCCCCATTGCGCCGAGGTGCTGCTGGCGCATCCCAAGCGGTTGCGGGCGATCAGCCACGCGAAGGTGAAGACAGACAAGCTCGACGCGCGCGTTCTGGCCGAGCTGCTCGCGGCGAACTTGATCCCGGCGGTCTGGATCCCGGATGAACAAACGCGCCGGCTGCGTCGTCAGATCTCCCGCCGCCGCGCGCTGGTGAAACGGTGCACCGCGATGAAAAACGAGATCAGCGCGGTGCTGATCCGCAACCTGAAGCGACGACCGGAGGCGACAGACGTGTTCGGTCGCACCGGCAGGGAATGGCTGCACCGCCTCGAGCTCCCGCTAGATGAGCGCGAAACGGTCGACGCCTGCCTGCGGCAGCTCGATTTCGTGACTCGCGAGCTCTCAATGATCGATACCCAGATCGCCGAGGCCGCGATCCGCTCAGCGCAGATGCGTCGGCTGATGACGATCCCCGGTGTCGACGCGACGACGGCTGCGACGGTCATCGCGGCGATCGGCGATGTCACCCGGTTCCCGTCTTCGCGGCACCTGGTCGGCTATCTGGGGCTCCATCCGAAGGTCCGCCAGTCAGGCAGCTCCCCGGCCCATCACGGCCGCACGAGCAAGGAAGGCCCGGCGGCCGCGCGTCACGTCCTTGTCGAAGCCGCCTGGATCACGACCCGCAGCCCCGGCCCGCTGCGCGCGTTCGGGCAACGCGTCGCTGCGCGCCGCGGCAAGCACATCGCCGCGGTGGCGGTCGCCCGCAAGCTCGCCACCCTCGCCTGGCACATGCTCACCCACGAACAGGACTACGCCTTCCAGCGTCCCACTCTGACCCGCCGCAAGCTGCGACGCCTGGAGTTGATGACCGGCGCGCCCCGGGTCAAGCCTGGCCCGAACCACACCCCGATCCGCAAGACCGGCGCAGCCCAGATCGAGTGGCAGCTCGCCGAGCAGGCGGAGATCGCATACCGCAGGCTGATCGCCGATTGGCAGGCGACGGGCCCCAAAGAGGGTGCGGGCGCGACACCGGGGCGCGCATCTCAAAGGCCCTCGAAGGGCAAAGCAGCGCGGCAGGCCACAAGGCCCCAGACGCCTGCGCTTTAGCTCGTCGTCAGGACCCGCACCCAACGAAAAGTGTCCCACCAAGGAGCGCTGACCGCAGCAAAAATTTGACTTTCATCCGTAAGACGATTCCGGGATGGGTCAGAACTTCATCTCGTGCGACCGCGGCCAGGAGATGTTGTTGCCGCCGTCGTTGACGGATTGGCTGGCTGAGGATCACTTGGTGTGGACGGTGTTGGGCGCGGTGGAGCAGATGGATCTGGATGGGTTCTATGGGGCGTATCGCGCGAACGGGCAGGGCCGGGCGGCGTACGACCCGCAGATGATGGGGCGGATTCAACCGGTCGTCGCAACGCTCAACGTTGAGGAGTTGCGATGCCCAGAAGGAACCCTGCTCTCGATCGAGCTGCCGCAGCGGGGACGCGCAGCATGGGACGTCCGCCGGCTGGGCGCAGGGAACACCGGGTCCGGTTCTGGACGGCGATCGCTCGAGGAGCATCCAGCGAAAACGCTGCGGTGGAGGCGGGCGTGCTGCCGAGCATTGGTGTCCGGTGGTTCCGCAAGGGTGGCGGGATGCCACCTCTCACGCTCGCGCCGTTGTCGGGGCGTTATCTGTCCTTCGCCGAGCGGGAGGAGATCGCGGTTCTGGTCGCTGGTGGTTGTGGGGTGCGGGAGATCGCGCGCCGGCTGGGTCGGGCGCCGTCGACGATCTCCAGGGAGCTGCAACGGAACTCTGCGGTCGGGACCGGCCGGCTTGACTATCGGGCCTCGACCGCGCAGACGCATGCTGACCGGCGCGCCAAGCGGCCGAAGCCGGCGAAGCTCGCGGTCAACCCGGAGTTGCGGCGCTATGTGCAGGACCGGCTTGCCGGAGAAGTGCAGCGCCCGGACGGAAGCGTCGCGGGTCCCAAGATCGGTTGGCGCGGGCGGCGTCACGGACCGCGGAAGGACCGCCGCTGGGGAAAGTCTTGGAGCCCTGAGCAGATCGCCGCTCGTCTGCGCCTGGACTTCCCGGATGATGAGTCGATGCGTGTTTCTCATGAGGCGATCTATCAGTCGCTCTATGTGCAGGGCCGCGGAGCGCTGCGTCGGGAGCTGACCGCGTGCTTGCGGACAGGCCGGGCGCTGCGGGCTCCGAGGAACAGGACGTCGAAGGGCAACCGCAGCTTCGTGACCGATGAGCTGTTGATCAGCGAGCGGCCGGCTGAGGTGGAGGACCGTGCTGTGCCGGGTCACTGGGAAGGCGATCTGATCCTCGGCACCGACCGGTCGGCGATCGGCACGCTGGTCGAGCGCTCAAGCCGGTTCACGATGCTGCTGCATCTCCCGCCGATCGAAGGTCACAACACCCCGAGAGTGAAGGCCGGCCCGCCGATCACGGGTGCCGGGGCCGGCGCCGTTCGCAATGCGATCGCGGACACGATCGGGACTCTTCCCGAACAACTTCGGCGGTCTCTGACCTGGGACCAGGGGATCGAGATGGCCCAGCACGTCCAACTACGGATCGACACCGGTCTGCAGATCTACTTCTGCGATCCACGCAGCCCGTGGCAGCGCGGCACCAACGAGAACACCAACGGGCTGCTGCGCCAGTACTTCCCCAGAGGCACCGACCTTGCTCGCCACAGCGCCGAGGAGCTCGAGGCCGTCGCGGCGGCGCTGAACGGTCGGCCTCGAAAGACGCTCGGGTGGAAGACACCCGCCGAGGTGCTCACCGAGTACGTGACCGCCGCGGCCTGACCACCGCCGGTTACACCCGGCCGTGCCTGACAACTGCTCGACTGTGGGAATTTTCGGCCAGTGGGGGGTGGTCCGACGGTCGCGCGCGGCTATCGCCGTTCCGGCTCGCCCTCCGGGCGAGCCTCCACGACGACAGCCGCCCCGCCCCAGGCAAGCCCACCCGTCACCTCCAACCCCTAGGATCACCGGCCACACCCTGTTGCGACGACCGGTTGAGCTCAGGTGGTCGAGTTGCTGCTGTACTCGTATTCCGTGGGGTTGCGGTCATCTCGCCAGATCGAGCGGGCGTGCCGGGGGGATGTCGCGTTCAAGGTGATCACTGCGATGCAGGTGCCTGACCATTCGACGATCGCGGAGTTCCGCCGCCGGCACGAGACGGCGATCGGCGAGTTATTCACCTCGGTGTTGGGGCTGTGTGGCGAGGCGGGGTTGGTGCGGGTTGGGGAGATCGCGGTGGATGGGACGCGGATGCGCGCCAGCGCGTCGCGGGATCGGAACCGTGGGTATGAGTCGATCGTGACCGAGATCCTCCAGGAGGCCGAGCGGATCGATCGTGAGGAGGACGCGCGCTACGGGGACGCGCGCGGCGATGAGCTGCCCGAGCAGTTGCGCACGCGTGAGGGGCGTCGTGCGGCGCTGAAGGCGGCGCGGGAGAAGCTTGAGCGTGAGCGCTCCGCGGCCGTGGAGGCGGGCGAGGAGGTGATCGCGAAGGTCGAGGTGAATCTCGATCCTGACCGCTACGAGGTCCGGCCGGAGGGCCGCCGGGCGTGGTTGCGTGAGGCCAGGCGAGTCGTCGAAGCCCAGCGTGTGGAGAGCCCGTGGCCGGTGCCACGCTCGCGTCGAGCGCGGCTGGTGGAAGCGAAGCGCAGGATGGATGAGGAGCTCGCGGTCGAGCACGCCGCCAACGAGTGGTATGAGCACTACCGTGCGACCGGCGTTGACCGGCTCGGTCGGAAGCTGAACGGCTACAACCGGAATACGAAGCCGTACTCGCCGCCGTTGGTGCCCGAGGGCAAGATCAACGTGACCGACCCTGACTCACGTGAGATGCGCACCCAGGGGCAGCCGAACATCCAGGGGTACAACGCGCAGGCGGTGGTGACCGAGCAGCAGATCATCATCGCCGCCGAGGTCACCACCCGGTCCCCCGACTTCGGGCAGCTCGAGCCGATGGTCAACGCGGCGCTTGGCGAGCTCGAAGAGGCCGGGGTGAGCGAGCGGCCGCAGACCGTGCTCGCCGACGCTGGGTATTGGCACACCAACCAGATCGAGCATCTCCTCGCCGACGGCTTCCGGGTGCTGGTCCCGCCCGACTCGATGGTCCGCGACGGAGGCCGCCCCGGCTGGGAAGGCGGGATGTACTCGTTCATGCGCCGCGTGCTTTCCACCGACCGCGGACGCGAGCTCTACATCAAACGCAGACACAGCATCGAGCCAGTCTTCGGGCAGATCAAACACAACCGCGGGATCACCAGGTTCCGAAGACGAGGCAGAACCGCTGTGCGGTCGGAGTGGCGGCTGATCGCAGCCACCCACAACCTGATGAAGCTCCACAACCACTGGATCGCGCCCGCGACCGGGTGAACCGCCGGCCGCGCCCGCGGAACCGCGGAACCACCACTCACCGTCAGACCTTTGCCCGACAGCCTCGGACAAAGGCAGTTGCGAGATGGTTGGCGCATGAGCAGACAAGCCATTGGGGTGGACGAGGACGGGACAAGTCCGACACGTCCCGGCGTGAGGATCCAAAGCGCCCCTCGCGTCTCTGCGGACAGTTGCTGTCGCAAACGGTGACGGCGTCGTGTCGCTGGACACGCCCGGCGAGGGCGTCCGCTGATCGAACGCTTGCGGCATACTCATTGGCATGGCCTCGCAACCTTCGTCGTCGGATCGTTTCTCGGTGGCCGAGTTGACCGTGCGCACCGCGCAGGGCGACCTGCTTGAGGTCGATCCGCTCGATCTCGGCCCGGACGCGCCGGCGACGGCGGCGCTCGAGGCGGAGCGCGGCCCGGAGCCTCGCGACGTGCGTCGGCGTGGCGAGTAGCCCGCCGGTCGCATACCTGGACTCCTCGGGCCTGGTCAAGCTGATCGCGATCGAAGCGGAAACGGCGGCACTCCGCCAGGAGCTACTCCGTTGGCCTGACCGCGCCTCAAGCTTGCTCGCCACGGTCGAGGTCACCCGGACCGCGCGGCGCCTCGGCGGTCACGCTCCCGCCGTCGCGGCGGGCGTACTCGCCGGGCTGCGGTTGCTCGCGATCGAGCCGATCGTGCCGGCTGCTGCGCAGGTTGGTGGGACGACACTGCGGTCGCTCGACGCGATCCATCTAGCAACGGCCGCAAGCATCTCGCGTCAACTCGGCGCACTGATCACCTACGACCAGCGCATGATCACCGAAGCCCAGACCCTGGGCCTGCCGGTCCTCTCGCCAGCCTGAATCGTCGCGCCTGTGGCGACAGGCCACCCGCTCAGACCTCGCCCTCGGGGGTGGGGGCGGCTGCTGGAGGTGGTCCGCAGGTGCCAATGTGCAGCGAGCCGCAGATGGACTGCATCGCCTTCGCCTGGGTGGGTGAGGTCCGCGGCATGACGGCCGAGCCGCTGCTCGCCCTCACGCGTCCGCCTTAGCTTGGAGCCGGCCGAGCGTCTCGCCGCCAGCACGGTCGTCTGTGCTGGGGCTGGCAGTCAATCCGGCTCGGGCGATACGGAGAAGACGAACGCAGATGGAGGCAAACTCGCACGGAAGTGGTCAACCATGCGCGCTGCGAGGAAGTGATCAACCGTCGCGCCGTACCCGCCGAATGCGGGCACTTCCGGCTGACGACCCCTTCCTTACAGGCCAATTTTGGACGCGGAGTGGACGCGCACATCCGCGAACGGCCCTCGCACCAGCCTTCAAAAATCTGCGAATTGCAGCTAAAGCCCTCTGTCGGACTCGAACCGACGACCCCTTCCTTACCATGGAAGGGTACGGGTTTCACGGGCGTTCACGGACGCTGGCACGCGGGCACGAAATCCCTGTAAACAACCACAATATGGGGTGTGCGTCTGGAGTGTCCGATTTACGGCCGTTGTGGATCTAGTGGACGCGGGGTGGACGCGCTGCACTTGCCTGTTCGTCTTCGCAATCTCCAGCGCCGACGCTGGTTCCCGCCGAAGACGAGAAACGCGAGTGAGGTGCCGCGGTCAGCCGAGCCGATCGACGAGCTGGCGCGGACTCATGACATCGAACGAGACCTGCTCGGAGCCGACCGCGAGCAAGTCGAGATCGCCCGTGATGATCGCCTCGGCGCCGCTGGCTGTCGCGAGCGCCGCGAGATAGTCGTCGTCGAGATCGCGACAGACCGCCGCGTGGGGGCCGGGCTGCTTGCCGCACCAACGCAGTCGTTAGGCCGTCGTTCGTTCAGGCGTGCGCTCGCGCAAACTCCCATCGCCGCCCTCCGGACCGTGCCGAAACGGTCCGGAGAATGGCGATCGGTGTCTTCGAGCTTGGCTCTAAGGGCTCGTCTAGTCGACGGGTGGCGGGTAGACGTCGGCGACGTACTGGTCGACGTCCGCCTCGGGGAGCCGGCGGGCGATGGCGAGCTTGTAGATGATCAGGCTCCAGGCGGCTGAGACGAGCAGGCCGCCGACCAGGCCGAGGTCGTCGTTGCCGCCGTGATCGAGCACGTGCTTGAAGATCCCGATGCCTCCGATGATCCCGCCGGAGCCGAAGTCTCCGAAGTAGGAGATGACCAGGATCCCGACGAAGTACGGGACGATCCAGGTCGCGGCTCCCCAGTCCATCTTGGGCGCGGCGGGGTTGAGGCGGAACCGATATGACAACGCTACGAAGGCGTAGCCGATGAGCATCGCCACCATCAGCGTGGTCAGCGTCTGCCATCCGCTCCAGTAGATGATCCAGGACGCGCACACGAACGAAAGCGGCGCCAGCACGCCGGCGGCCGGAAGCCGGTAGACCCGAGGGAGATCGGGCTTGGACTTGCGCAGCGCGGCCAGGGCGAGCGGAGCGCCGGCGTACATGAGCACGGACGAACTGGTCGCGATGCCGACGAGCTTGCCCCAGCTCGGGAACGGCAGCAGGAATAGCAGCCCGATCGCGGTGGCGAACAGGATGCCGAACACCGGCACATGGGTGCGCTTGCTGGTCTGCTCGAACTCGTCCGGCACGTAGCCGTTTCTGGCCATCGCGAGACTGATTCGCGAGGTCGTGGTCGAGTAGATCAGGCCGGTGCCGAACGGGCAGATGACGGCGTCGAGGCGGAGGATGAACGCGAGCCACGCCAGCCCCGCGATCTGGGTTACGGCGTAGAACGGCCCGGCGTTCAGCGCGATGATCGATGGGTTGGTGTTAGACGTGCCGAGGTTGGTCCAGGTGTGCGCAGAGGCGAGCAGGCCGGGGTTGATCGAGCCGATGAACACGACCTGGAGCAGGATGTAGATGCCCGCGCCGATCAGCATCGAGAGGATCACCGCGCGGGGTAGGTTTCGCTCGGGGTTGGCTGCCTCACCACCAAGCTGGACTGCCTGTTCGAACCCGAGGAGCGCGAACACGATCCCACCGGTGGGGATTGCGATCAGAATGCTCTTGACGGCCGCGCCGTGCACGAAGAATCCGCCGCCGGCGGTGAAATTGCCGGGGTGGAAGTGCGTGAGCAGCAGAATGATGATCGTCAACACCGGGATCGCGATCTTCCACGAGGTGATCGCATTGTTGGCGCGGGTCAGCCAGCGGATGCCGAACAGGTTCAACACCACGAAGAACGCCATCAGGATCACCGCGGCGATGATCCCGTGCGGGCTCAAGGTGCCGTTGGACTGGTAGAAGTCGTGCGCCCAGTGCGCGGTCGACAGGTACTGGATCGCGGCAAGCACCTCGATCGGCGCGGTGGTGGCCGCCTGTAGGTACGACGCCCAGCCGAAGGTCGCGCCGGCGAAGCTGCCGAACGCGTAATGCGGGAACCGGCTGGTGCCGCCGCTGACGGGGAACAACCCGCCGAGCTCGGCATGGACCAGCGCCAGCAGGAGCACGATGAACGACGCGATCACCCAGCCGATCAGGGCCGACGGGCCGGCGACCGTGGCAGCGATCAGGGCGCCGAACAGCCACCCCGACCCGATCATCGAGCCTACCGAGGTGTACAGGAGGCCAAGGAAGCCGACCTTTCGGTCGAGTCCCTCGCCATCGAGCACAACCTCCTGGGGCTGTGCGGTAAGGGGTGGTGCGGTGACGGTAACCATCAGTTCCTTCCTCGATCTCGGTGGGGTGTAGTTACGGGGTCGCCCGAAGACATCGGGCGGTGGGTGAAGTTGATATGTGGGTCGCGCCAGCAGACCCAGGCGCAGTAGCCGTTCGGGGCGGCGAGCGCCCACGCTCGCCAGGGGCCGGCGGCGCCGTCCACCCAGCCCGCGGGCGACGCGAGCCGCCGCGGGTCGTAGTGGAGGGCGTCGCCGAGCGCCTTGGCGAGCGCTTCCTTGCTCGACCAGAGCGAGACGACCTCGCGGTCGGTGCCCCCCGATGCCAGGCCGTCCTCGTCGGGGGTGCGGACTGACCGCGCGAATCGCTCGTCGCAACGGACGACGCGCTCGATGTCGACACCGATCGGTCCGGTGTGCCAGCCCACGAGCGCGTAGGGGTGGCAGTAGGACCGCGACACCATGCCGGGTCCCACTGCCTCCCCCAGCGTCCGTGCCCGCTGCTTGAGCGCCGTCTCGTCGAGCCCTTCGACGGACGCGTCGATCAGCGCGACGACCGGGGCGCCTGCCCTGGGTATGTCGAGCAGGGTGATCATCGTCCCTAGGCCAGGGCGACGACCGGCGTTCCGTGCCAGCGGGTGCCGGCGGGGAGCTCCTCGCCGCGCAGGACGACCGAGTGACCGAACACCCGGGTCCCGGTGCCGAGGTGAGTGTCCGGGAGGACGACTCCGGTCGGGCCGAGCGTCGCGCCCGCCTCCAGTCGCGTCGGTCCGATCCGCAGCAGGCGGTCGTGGAACAGGTGCGTCATCAGGCACCCGCCACGGTTGACCGCCGTCCCGTCGCCGAGGTTGACCATCTCGTACTCGGTGACCGCGGTCGTCTCGCACCACACGCCGCGGCCGACCTTGGAGCCCATCGCCCGCAGGTACATCGACATGATCGGCGTGCCGATCGCGAAGCGCAGCAGGTGCTCGTCGGCCAGCTGTTCCTGGGCGGCATTCATCAGCTCGTCGCGCCAGACGAAGCTGCACCAGAGCGGATGCTCACTGCGGCGATAGCGGCCGATCAGCATCCACTTCATCGCCACCGTGACCGCCGTGGAGACGAGGCCTCCGGTGATCAGGACGAACGGCGCCGCCACGATCGCCACCGCGAGCCCGAAGTGGGCACACAGCGTCGCGAGGCTCACGATCTCGAGGATCTCGATCAGGAGCGCGATCGTGTTCGGGACCAGCAGCCGGATCACGTCCATCACGCCGCGGGCGACCTTCAGCCGCCGCGGGGGGTTGACCGTGCGGGATGCATCAGTGGCATCGGGAACTCGCGGGAGCTCCAGCGCCGGGGTGCCGAGCCACGAGGTGCCAGCCGCGGGCCGATACGGGGACAGCGTCATCACGCCGAGGAGGCTGTCGTCGTCGAGCCGGGTCCCGCCGCGCAGGATCGAGCCCGGGCCGAGGAAGCAGCGATCGCCGACCTCGATCGGCTCGACGGCCATCCAGCCGTCGCGCGACCGCACGCCGCAGAACCCGATGTCATCCGTGCACTGAGCGAGCTCGCCGAACGATACGAGCGGGTTCAGCCCGGTGGTCACCGAGATCTCGGTCCCACGCCCGACCTTCAGGCCCATCAGGCGGAACCAGGGCCGGGTGTACAGCGAGGCGTACAGCGGGAACAGCATCGTGCTGAAGCTCTGCTGGAGTTCGTTGGCGAACCACAGGGCCCAGCCGACCGGCGCGTGCTCGTCGTGCCATCCCGGCTTCACGAACCGCCACACCAGGCGAAGCATGAGCGCGAGGAGGATCGCGCTCAGCGGGACGGTCACCGCGGTGACGACCGCCGCATCGATCGCCAGCCCGACGAACGAGCTGTTCAGGGTCGGCAGCCCGTCGCCGACAACGGCGAACAGACCGAGCACCGCGCCGATCTCAGCCAATCCGATCAGGCCCTCGAGCACCAGGCTGGCGCCGAATAGCCACCCCCAGTGACGGGCGCGTGAGGTGGCCGGCGGAGCGGCGACCGGCCAGTCATCGCCGGCGGCGCCGACACGGCGGGCGGGGGCGCCGCTCCACCGCTCGCCCGCGGGAATCTTCCCGGAGAGGACGGTGCCGGGCTCGAGCTCGGCGCCCTCGCCGACGATCGAACCCGGGTTCAGCAGCGTGCGCGAGCCGACCCGGGCGTTCGCCCCGATCCGGATCTCGCCGACGACCAGGTCCTGGCCGTCGATCCACCAGCCGCGCATGTCAACGCCGGATTCGATCGTCGCGCCCGCACCGATGTGCAGCAATGCGCCCGCGGGGGGCACCGTCGCGAGCCGCGCGCCGTCACCGACGTCGGCGCCGACCAGCCGGGAATAGGCAGCCGCCCATGGCGTACCGCCGAGCCGGTCGTTGCGGGTGACCTCGGCGAGCCGGTTCACGAACCACAGGCGCGCGGCCAACGACGAGTACCGCGAGTATCGCCCGGGCTTGAGATTGCGCAACAGCACGCGGGTGCAGACGAGCTGCAACGCGATGTGCGCGGGCGGGCTGGCCAGCACGACCCAGGCCGCACCGAGCCAGAGCCAGCCGATGTGCGGCGTGCCGAGGTTCACGAGGTCGCCGTAGATGAGCGTTCCGATCAGCCACGGAACCGACTGAATCGCGAACAGCACGAACACGCCCACGAGCTGCATCAGGCCGAGGCGCCGCATCGGCCCGGGCGTGAGCTCGAGCTCGGACGAGGTGTCGATCGCGCCGATCGTCTGAAGACGCGCCGCCAGCTCATGGAGCGTGCGGTGGTTGTAGATGTCGGCGACCGCGATCGCCGGATAGTCGGCGCGCAGCACCGAAACCAGCTTCGCCGCCGCCAGCGAGGCGCCGCCGAGAGCGAAGAAATCACTGTCGGGGCCGATCGGCACCGGACCGAGCTGTTCACGCCAGCGCTCGGCCAGCCGCCGCTCGGCCGGGGTGAGGTCGTCGTCGCCGTCATGAGTCACCTCCGTGCCCGGAGGCGGCCACGGCAGCGCCTTGCGATCGACCTTGCCCGAGGTCGCCATCGGCAGCTCGTCGAGCACGACGATCAGCGGCACCAGGCTGGCCGGCATCCGCTTGCTGACGTCAGCCCGCACGAAGTCCGCGTCGACCTCGCCGGTGACATAGCCGACGAGCAGCTTGTTGCCGGCCGCCGACTCACGCACCACCGTGCACGCCGCGCGCACACCCGGAACGGTGCTCAGCACGTCGTCGACCTCGCCGAGCTCGATCCGCCGTCCGCCGATCTTGACCTGATGGTCGCGCCGGCCGACGAACTCGAGTCCGTTCTCGGTCCGGCGGACGATGTCGCCGGTGCGATACGCCCGCTCCCAGCCCATCGCCGGCAAGCTGCGGTACCGCTCGGCATTCAGCTCGGGCCTCAGATAGCGGCCGAGCCCGACACCGCTGATCACGAGCTCCCCGGCCTCACCATCAGCGACGAGCTCACCATCGTCATCGATCACTGCCAGCTCCCAGCCCCGCAGCGGCGCCCCGATCGTCACGGGCTCGCCGGGCAGCAGACGGATTGCGGTCGTGACGACGGTCGCCTCCGTCGGGCCGTAGGTGTTCCACAGCTCCCGGCCGGGGGCCAGACGCTCGACCAGGTTGGCGGGGCACGCCTCGCCACCCAGAATCAGCAGCCGGATGTTCGAAAGGGCCTCGTCATCCCACATCGCCGCCAGCGTCGGCACCGTCGAGATCACGGTGACGCCCCGCTCGATCAGCCACGGCCCGAGCTCGACGCCCGAGCGAACCAGCTCTCGCGGCGCTGGGACGAGGGCCGCGCCATGCGCCCACGCGAGCCACCGCTCCTCGCAGCTCGCGTCGAAGGCCACCGACAGGCCCGCGAGCACACGATCCTCGGGAAACACCTGCCACAGGTCATTCTCGGCCAGGACGAACGCCGCCGCGGCCCGGTGGGGGACCGCTACACCCTTCGGCGCTCCGGTCGAGCCCGACGTGAAGATGATCCACGCGTCGTCATCCGGGGTCGGACGCCCCAGGTGGCCACCGGCCGGACCGCGCCAGGTCAACTCCAGCCCCTCGCCGAGCACGGCGCACACCCCCGCGTCGGTGAAGATCTGCTCCGCCCGTGCCGCCGGATCATCCGCGTCGACCGGAACATAGGCCGCACCCGACGTCAGCACGCCGAGAATGGCCACGTACAGATCGGTCGTTCCGCTCGGCACACGCACGCCGACCCGGTCGCCCGGTCCGACGCCTCCGTCGCGGAGGCGACCGGCCACGGCCTGCGCCGCCGCCGCGAGCTCGCGGTAGCTGAGCACCGCTTGCGGAGTGTCGAGCGCGGGGCGCTCGCCCCACGCCGCGACGGTCGCCTCGAAGATGTCCAGCAGCGTCATGCCGGCGGTCGCGCCGGACGTGTCGCTGCTGCTGATGACTGTGCTCATTCGTTGGCTCCTTGGTTCGCTTCCACCAGACAGGCGGCGAACCGTCCAGCCGAGCCGGATGACCCGTCAAGGAGTCGAGTCGAATCACCCGGGGTGATTCGCGCCCAATTGGCGCCGGTCAGCCGAGTCTCAGCGGGCCGGTTGCTGCAACCGGTCGGCGGCAGCGTCCAACCAGCGGCGAAGCTCGGGCGTCATCCGATCGCTCGGAACGGCGAGCTCGAGTTCGGCCGCTCGCTCCCACATCGCCTGCGCCGCGGCGGCGACGCGGGTCGAGGCATCCAGATCAGGTCCGGCGAACGGGATCGGCTCACCGGTCGCTCGGCCGATTACGGCAAGCAGATCGTCGGTGCCGCGACGCGCCGCGCGCCGGGCCTCCAGCCGCTCGGAAGCGCCGTCGTGCGCGATCGCGCGCAGGAAGACCGCGATGCGGTCGAGCGCGACCTGACTGCGCTCGGCGACGGCGCCCCGCTCGCTGCCGGGCAGGACCACGGTCGTGGCCACCAGGCCGATTGCCGCGCCGAGCAGGGTGTTGATCACCCGGGTGTCGGCAATCTGCCATCGCCCCGGATCCGGGATGCTGAGCAGCACCAGTACCAGCGGCGTGATGAACACCACGGCGAGGCCGTAGTTGACCCTGGTCAGGCTCACTGCGACCACCGCGAGCACGAACATTGTCGCGACCAGGCCCCAGGCGGCGGTCACCGCGATCACGAGCACGACGCCGAGCAGCGCACCGAGCAGGGTCCCGCCGATGCGGTGGATCGTCGAGGTGGTCGAGGCCGAGAGCTGGGGCTTGATCACGACGGCGATCGTTATCAGCACCCAGTACCCGTGCTGCAGATCCAAGCCGAGGGCGATCGCCAGCCCGACGGCGGCGGCGAGCGCGAACCGTGCCGCGTAACGAAACCAGAATGACGACAGGGTCAGGTTCGCTCGCAGTGCCGCCCGGGCGGCGGCCCTGGCGCTCGGCCGGCGTAGAGGCCGGGGCTCATCGCTCGCGGGCCGCCCGTACCCCTGTTCGGCCAAGCTCGAGAGCACCGTGCACAGGTCGCGGAGCGCGGGCTCGTCGACCCCAGACCGCCTCAGCCACCGCGCCACCTCGTCCGCGGTGCGGCGCGCCCGCTCGACTCCCGGTTGGCCGCCGGGTTCCCGCCCCGACCGGAGAACCTCGCCCACGGCCGCCAGCCCACGACCGAGACGGAGCACCGCGGCGCGCATTGCAACATCGGACGGCCGCGAATCGGATTCGCCCAGCCGGTGGTCGAGCACGACGGCATCGCTGCAGGCTCGCTCCGCCGTCGCGCTCAGTTGGCCCAGCCGGCGCGCGACGTCGAATTGGCGGTCATGGAGGGCGCGCCAGCGGGTCATGACCTCAACCTCGTGGCCCAACGCCTCGGCGCGGGCGATCGCCCGGTCGCGCTCTCGGGCCGGCGCGGAACGCGCGACCAGTTCCAACAGGGCGCTCACCCCCATCAGACTGCGACCCACGGCGCGGAGCACTGGACGGTGCGGATGAAACGGCCACAGCAGAGCGATCACCCCGACCGTCCACAGGCCGGCACCGGCGAGGAGACCGGCGCGCCCGATCGCAAGCCCCAGGCTCGGGTTCGGGAGCCCCAGCCCGATCATGAACATCAGCGCGGCGAACCAGCCGCTCCGCTCGGCCACCGGGCCGATCACCCCGGCGTAGGCCGCGATCAGCACCCAGCAGAACAGCATCGGCACCGCCCACCACCCCGCCAACGCCGCCGCCGTCCCCGCTCCGAGACCCGCGGCGTTGCCGATCAGCACGCAGCCGAGGGTCAGTGCCCGGGTGGAGTAATTCCCCACGCCCTCCGCCATCGCGAGATTCAGCGCCCCGAGCCCGGCCACCGTTCCGGCCGCCTCATGCCCACTCAGCAGCCCCAGGGCAACCGGCACCGCCACCGCCACGGCCACCCGCAACCCGGCCGCCAGATCCAGCTCGTCACGATCCACGCGCAGCGCAGTGCGCAAGTGAGCATGCATCGTGACCCCGGCTCGCCTGGCTCAGCTGCCGGCCGCCGCGGCGTCGACCCTGACGGTCAGCATCGCGGCGCTCTGGCCCCGGACCGAGACCGAATACTCGCCTCCGGCACCCCTGATCGTCTCCACGCGGCGCCGACCGATCCAGGTCAGCTGATCGCTGAGCCGCTGCCCGGCCAGCGTCTCGCCCGACTCCGACGCCGCCGAGGGCGCCAGCAGGCGGATCACCGACGCCGCTCGCGTGGCCGGCAGGTCGAGGTGCACGGTCGTCGACGTGGTGCCCTTGTTGATGAGGAGGACGTTCAGGACGTGCGCGCCGACCCTGACCGCCCAGACCTTGAGGTGCGCGCGCGAGCCGCTCCGCGTGTTGACGTCGACCAGCCGCGAGCCCGGACCCAGCATCCTGCGGAACAGGAGGATTCCGTACAGGAGCGGGCGGGCACTGACCCCGGCCCGGTCGAAGCTGAACGGCGCGTTGATCGTGTAGGCGCGGACATGCAGGTTGACCGCGGACACGCCGGCGCGGGCGAACTCGAACACCGCGTCGGGAAACCACAGCGCGGTGGCGAACGTGTTGCTGACGCCCGGAGTCCCACCGCAGGTCACCGAGTTGAGCTCGCTCAGGCGTACCGGCAAGCCCGCCCGGCGAGCGAGTGCGACCGTCGGCTTGATCCTGGCCGCGTCGCCTGCCGTCGCCGCTTCGCTGAGCAACTTCTGCACCGTCGGATACGTGGCGGTGCCGGGCGCCGAGCACTCCGAGTACGGGTAGCGATGAATCGTGATCGCCCGGAGCTTTGGGTTGGCGCGGGCGACAAGGTCTGCGTCCCACTTCAGATTCGTATAGGGGTGAGCGAGCGCCACCCCCATGAGCGGAACGCCTGGGGTCGCCCGAGACACGGCGCGGGCAAACTTGTCGTAGTCAAGGATCAGCCTGCGAGGCGTCTCCACCGGTGGAAGCCGCTCGATGTAGAAACTGCTCCCGCGCAGGATGGACGTCCAGGCCGCCCGGGTATAGAGGTCGGGCTCGTTGCCGATCGCGTAGCCGATGATGCTGCCGGGAGGTAGGAGCGCCTTCGCCGCGCGAACGAACGCAGCCGCCGACTTCGGAGTGGCGCTGAGCGTATTGATGTCCAGTATCACCCTGAGGTGCAGCCGGCGGACGATGCGCGCCGTCCGCTTGACGAAGGCCGGGGTGACCGCAAACGCCCACGGCGGCAATCGGCGCGCGTCGGGATCCCACACCGCCTGGTCCGACGAATCGCCCCCGATACGCAGGACGAACGGCCCGTCTCCCGGGACGTGAACCAGGGTGAGCAGCCGTTCGTACAGCAAGGTATGGCGCTCGTCGACCGGGAGCGTCCAGTACTCAGTCGAGAACCCCAGGAACGAGCGGGGAATCCGCGTCGTCGGCGCCCGGGGCGAGATCGTCACCGTTACAACGCTCGGCCGGACGATCTGCGCTCGCGATGTCGAGGTCGCGGCCGGTGTGGTCGCAGGATGGGCCGTCAGGACGGCCGCTGCCACGAACAGCACCACCAGAGGCAGCAGCCAGGCCCAAACGCGTGCAGATATGGGTTTCAGGAAACGCATCACGGACTCCGAGCGGGGCACTTCTCAGCGCCGGTCTGGCGTCGATCGCTCGGCAAGCCGCCGCAGTTCGGCGAGCAGACACACGAGCTCAACGCGTCGAGTGATGGCGTTCATGGCAGGTACCGGAACGGATGGCGGAACGCGTCGGCGGCGTTGGCGCCGGGAACCCCGAACACGATCTGTTCGGCGGCCCGGGCGTCATCGACAGTGATCTGCGTGTGGCCGGTGTCGCGGTCCCATTCGAGCGAGACCGTGTAACCGTCGTTGCTGCGGGTGTTCAGTTCGACAAACACGGTTAGGTCCTCCTCCGTAGCGGGTGAACGTCGAGGTGGGGGAAGTTCCGCCCGGTCGGGATGACCTGTCAACGGCCCCGGGACGAATCACCCGGGGTGATCCCCGGGGGCGGCCTTGACCGCCGGCGCTGGCCCCGGGCACGGTTCACCGGTCGCGGCGTACAGTCCGACCAGCACGTGCCCAGCCTTTGCGAATCGGCGCTGCGACGACTGGCCGGCGCGACTGAGCGAGACGTCGGGGTCGAGCGTGCAGGGCACGCGCCGCCACAGGCCGCCGAGCCGTTATCCGAATCCGAGGTGAGGGTCCTGCGTCTGCTGTCGGGCGACCTCACCTACCGCGAGATCGGACGGCACCTGTACCTGTCGGCTAACACGGTGCGCACACACGCGCAGCGCATCCGGCGAAAACTCGGCGTCTCCACGCGCGCCGGCGCGGTCACCCGCGCTCGCCAACTCGGACTCATTTGAGCTGTCCCCGCGGCCGAGGATGGCCCCGGATGACGGCTTCCCTCTTGCGAATCATCCCGGGTGATACCGGCTCGGAGGGTTGACGGGTCATCCGGATCGACCTCAAGGTGCGCCCCGCAAACCGGCACCGAACACGCCGGACGAAATCAACCGAAGGGAGCACCGATGAGTGCACACAGCTCAGACCGACGCCGCTCGCAGCGGCGAGCGCGCCTGATGCGGGGGGGAGTCGGCGCGAGCGCCGTCGCCGCCCTCCTGGCCACGGCGGCTGTCGGCGCAGCGGCGCCGACGCAGCCGGCCTCCAGCCCGAGCGGCGGCGCTGCCGTCGCGGCGGTCCACAGGGCGCCCACGTTCAAGACCACGATGAAGGTGAGCCCCGGCACGGTCCGCATGGGCGGTCGCGTGACGATCTCGGGCGACGCGGGGACCCCGCTTCGCGCCGGCACGACGATCACCCTGCTGTCGTACGCGTTCGCCTCGCGCTACCACGTCGACGGCGCGCCCGCCATCCGCACCCAGGTATTTGCCGACGGCACCTATCGCGCGACGGCCCGGATCCAGAGCGGCCTGAAGCACACCCGGTACGCCGTTGACGCCATCGCCGGCGGCAAGCGGGTGGGCCCGAACGTGTGGCTGACCGTCCGCCGTGCCAGCCACAAGGCGCCCACGTTCAAGACCACGATGCGCGTGAGCCCCGGCACGGTCCGGGCGGGTGGTCGGGTGACGGTCTCGGGTGACGCGGGGACCCCGCTTCGCGCCGGCACGACGATCACCCTGCAGTCGTTCGCGTTCGCCTCGCGGTACCACCTCGACGGCGTTCCCGCGGTCCGCACGCAGGTGTTCGCCAACGGCACCTACAGCGCGACGGCGAGGATCAAGAAGAGCCTCGAGCACACCAACTACGCCATCGACGCCAGCGCCCATGGCAAGCCGGTGGGCCCGGTCGTGTGGCTGAACGTCCGCTGACTCGACACCTCCGGAGGCGGTGACCCAACCGCGTCCGGACCCAGGCGGGGGCCGGGCGCAGCGCCCGGCCACCGATCGAGGGGAGGAGCACATGACCACGTACTCAATTGATCGGGCCGCTGACGCACTCGTGGATGGCCGCTTTCTCATCACGGGTCGCGTGGGCGTCGGTGGCACCGCCGTCGCGTATCGCGCTCAGGATGTGCTGCGCGGGCGAACGGTCGTGCTGAAGGTGCTTCACGAGTGGTTCGCCGACGACTATGCGGCCGTCCGGCGGTTCCGCCGCGAGGCATTCACGGCTGCTGAGTTCCGTCACCCCAATATCGTTTCTGCCTACGGCAGCGGTGAATGGGACGGCAGGCCGTACATCGTCCTGGAACACGTTTCCGGGCGCTCGCTGAAGCAGCTGGTGCGCGAACGGGCTCCGCTGGCCCCGGCACGCGCCATCGATCTCACCAACCAGCTGCTCCGCGCGGTGGGGTACATCCATGACCGGGCAATCGTCCACCGAGACGTCAAGCCGGACAACGCGATCGTCAACCCCGCCGGACTGCTTAAGCTGACCGACTTTGGGCTCGCCCGGTCTCACGCGTCCGACATCACCCAGACCGGCCACATCCTCGGCACCGCGCGGTACATGGCACCCGAGCAGGCCCAGGGTGAAGCAGTCGGCGCGGCGTCCGACCTCTACTCGGTCGGAGTCACCCTGTACGAGCTTCTCACCGGGCGCGTGCCGTTCGACGCCCCCAGCGCCGTGGAGGTCATGTTCAAGCACGTCCACGAGCAACCTGTGCGGCCGAGTGCGATCAACCCCGCCGTGACCCCGGCGCTCGACGTGATCGTCATCCGAGCGCTCGAGAAGAAGCCGACCGAGCGCTTCGCCGACGCCAACGCGTTCATGGCAGCTCTCGAACACGCCCAGGCCGGCGCCGCCGGCTTGGATCAGAGCAGCCCGAGCTCTCGGGCGCGCATCACCACACCGGTGCGGGTGGAGGCCCCGAGCTTGCGCCGGATCCGCTGCGCGTGAGTTCGGACCGTGTTCACCGACAGGTACAAGTGCCGGCCCATCTCGCGGTAGGTGAGGTCGCCGGTCATCAGGCGCAGCACTCGCAGCTCAGCGTCGGAGAGTGGCTCGCCCGGCTGCGCTGGTGACTGCCGCGGCTGCGCTGCTCCCAGGTCTCGTTCGAGCTCGGAGACCAGCCGGCTCATCGATGTCCGGCCGAGGTCCGGAACCAGCGTCCGGGCCGCGTCGAGCGCGGCGCGAGCGCCGGCCGGGTCGCGCTGGCCGGCCCGCGCCCGCGCGAGCCAGACCACGGCGTGGGCCGTCTCGGTCCGGCCGCCGCCGCGTTGCGTCAGGGTCGCCGCGCGGTCGAACTGCTCCTCGGCGGCGTCGAACTCGCCGCGAGCGAGGAGTACGGCGCCGCGCGCCACGTGCAGCTGACCGGTGTACGGAAACTCCTCGAACCCCCGGGAGCGCATCACCGCCTCCGCCTCGGCTAAGAGTTGCTCACACGCGTCGGTCTCGCCCCGCAGCGCGTGGGTCTCCGCCAGGAGTCCGAACACGAGATAACGGCGCACGTCCTCGGGACCCGGATCGACAATCGCCAGGTACTCGCGCAGGAGCGGTTCCGCCTGATCCGGCTCCTCGAAGAACTCAGCCAGTCCGACCAACACACGTGCGGTGGTGTACCCCAGCGAGGGCCGCGGCCAATCCATCTCGAGCATCGGCCGTCCCAAGGCAAGGGCGCCGGGCACGTCGCCAAGGCCGAGCAGGAGGTAGGACCGGGCCAGCGTCGCGCCCCCGGCGAGCCAGCTTGCCCTAGGCTCGGATTCGGCGCGGACCGCCGACTCGGCGCGCGCCAGCAGCGGCTCAACCAGGTCCAACCGGCCGGTCGTCCGGGCGACCCCCGCCGCCGTGATCAGCAGGACAGGCTGAGCGTCGACCACGTCAGTCGGAAGCCGGTCGATCCACTCGAACATCAGCGCGGGCTGGCCGGACGCATAGATCTCAAGCCAGTGCCGCTCGAGCTCATCCGCGGCGTAGGAGACATCGCCAGCCGCAATCGCGTGATCGATCGCCTCGATCATCAGGCCATTCGCGGCGTACCACGTGCTCGCCCGCCGGTGCAGATCTCCGATCGCGCCGGGTGCCGCGCGTTCGAGCTGGCTACGAAGCAGATCGCGGAAGAGATGGTGATAGCGGAACCAGGACTGGTTTGCATCCAGCGGAACGACAAACAGGTTCGCCCGCTCGAGCTCGCGCAACATCTCCGCACTGTCGGACCGCTCGGCGACCGCATCGCACAACGACCCGGTCAGCCGCTCGAGGATCGACGTGCGCATCAGAAAACGCTGGACGTCAGGAGGCTGGCCGAGCACCACCTCGTTCCACAGATACTCGATCAGAAACCGGTCGTCGGCCGGCAGCCCCGCCAGCACCCGCCCGCGGTCGCCGGCCCGCTGAAGTGAGAGCGCCGCCAGGTTGAGCCCGGCGACCCAACCCTCCGTCTGGTCGTACAGCACGGCCAGCTGGGCCGGCGACAGCTCGAGAGCGTGAACGTGGTTGAGCAGCTCCGCCGTCTCCACGTCGGAGAACCGCAGCCGCTCGCCCCGCAGCTCGATCACGTGTCCCATCGCCCGCAGCCGCCCCAATCTCAGCTCCGGTTCGATCTGCGTCGCCACCACGATATGAACCTCGCCCGGCAGGCGATCGAGCAAGTACTCGAGCTGCTCGACGATCTCCCGATTGGTGATGACATGAAAATCGTCGAGCACCAGGACAAGCGGGCCGGACACGTCGGCGAGGTCGTTGATCAGCACCGGCAGGATCTCGTCCACGATCGACACTCCCGGGCTTTGCAGCCGCCGTGGTGCCGTGTCGCCGAGCGAAAGCTCCACGCAGGCCAGTGCGGCGGTTACGTAGCGCCAGAACCGCAATGGCTCATCGTCACGCGGGTCGAGCGAGACCCAGGCAAAGTGCGCATCCGCCGAGACCGACGCCCACTCCGCCAACAGGCTCGTCTTCCCCCAGCCCGTCGGGGCGCATACCAGCGTCATCCGAGCCCGCAAGACCTCCGCCAGCTCCTCGACAAGCATCGGCCTCGGCACCGACTGCGCCCGCGGCGCCGGGACCAGCAGCTTCGTGCGCATCAGGACACTGCCGGAGCCGTCCTTTTCGGACCGCACAGCCACAACTCGATGGTGGCGGGCGCATCGTCGCCAGTCAAGGGCGCGGCCGGACCGTAGCGAGTCGCCGAGCATCGCTGGGCAGGAGGTGGTGCGCAGCGACCTACCCGCCGCGATGCGAGGGATCTCGCGTCAGCAACGGGCAGGGTGACGTGGTCCCAGGTCGCCAGCGGCTTGCGAGGCGATCACAACCAGTACCAGGGTCCCCCACTCGAACTGCGATCCGGTCGTGCCCGGATCGCCTACACCCTCGTCGGGTGTGCGGAGGGCGGGGCGCCAGAGCTGCGGGATCAGGGAGAGAGCGTGGGCTTGAGGAACAGGCTGGTGGCCAGGTCTGGCTCTGCGATGAGCAGCGCGTCGAGCGCAGTGACGAGCCGGCCGATGGTCGCGGGATCGCCCCGCGGAAACTGACGGTCGGTCGTGAAGATAAGGCGTGCGGTGGGTTGCGCGCGGGCGAGCGCGTCCGTCTCGATGCGTCGGAAGTCCTGAACATTCTCTGTGACGAGCACCCGGTTGGCGGCAAGGGCCGCCGCCGACACCTCCTCGTCTGGCTCCCCTTCCAGCCTCTGATACTCCGGATCGTGCACAGAAGCCACATCGCGGCCTCGCGCGCGAAGCTGCTCGGCGATCGTCGGCGCGTACATCTCGTCGAGCAGCAGCCTCATCCGAGCAGGCGTCGTTCATTCTCGAGCGCGCGCTCGAGCTGCTCGGCCTCCTGCTCGTTGGCGGCGATGAACCGGTCGACCTCGTCCGGGTACTCGCCGTAGTAGCTCACCGCGATGCGGATCTTCTCGACCGGCACGCCGATCCGCTCACCAAGTGCCCGAACCAGTTCCTCGCCACGCTCCGACGCGCTCCGCGCCGCCGCGATCACCTCCCACACGTCCGGTCCGCCGATCACGACCGCGCGGCGTCCCGCCGGCCCGTCTCGAAAGATGATCCCGGGATGCCGGTCCAACCTCATACCTTCGCCGATGTAGCGCTGCGCTAGACGGACGATCGGTTCGCCGCTCTGAGCACTGCGCTCGCGCAGCGCGCTCAACGTCTCGGACTCAATTCGGATCGCTTCGCTACTCATGTAGCGAAGTGTAGATGACGAGATCACCGCGAGCGTACAAATGCAGGGAAGTGCTCAACCACCCGCGCTGCAGGGAAGTGCTCAACCACCTTGCCGTCCCCCTCAGATGCAGGTGATTCCGATCTGGCGACCACTTCCCAGCAACCCGATTTTGGACGCGGAGTGGACGCGCAAACCCGTGACCGGCCCTCATCACGGCCACAAAAAACCTAGGATTTGCAGGGAAAGCCCTCTGTCGGACTCGAACCGACGACCCCTTCCTTACTATGGAAGGGTCAGGGTTTCACGAGCGTTCACGGACGCTGTCACATGGGCACTAAATCCCTGCAAATCTCCACAATGTGGGGTGTACGGCCGTGGTGCCCGATTTGCGCTCGTTCTCGATCTAGTGGACGCGGAGTGGACGCGCTGCACTCCCCCTGTTCGCCTTCAGAGTTTCGAGAGTAGATGGCCGCAGGTCACCGCGGCTGCTGTCGCGGCCATCGTTATACCCGCGACGATCAGGTTCGCTATCGCGCCGATCCTCCTACCTCGCATGCCCAGCGCGACCCCGACTCCGAGATTGTCCAGGTTTGACACGGCGCCGACTAGCAGTGCGGCTGGCCACGCCACGCTGCGTCACGCTTCGCTGGGCGTGCTCATCCGACCAGGCCCGCATGGCGCAGAGGCGGTGTTTCTCCACCGATGCCCTGTGTATCCGGGACACCGGCTCGGTCGAGGTCGGGCGAACTCCCGAACGTGCTTGCGACCGTGGCATCGAGCCGCGCCAGCTCCTCCTCGACGGCGCTCCGATGCTCCGGCCGGACGTCCCGGCGAAGCTCCTCGAGCATGGCCCGCAGGCGGCGCATCACCTGGATCGAGGTTGCGCCGTACTCGCGGATTTCGGTGACACCGAGCGAGACATATTGCTCCCAGGTACGAACCGGGAGCACCAGACCTCGTCTGGTTCCGCCGTCAACTCGCCAGCGTCCACTGCTGAGCTCGCTTGCTCCGATCAGGCGAAGCACTTCTTCAAGGTGATCCAGAACCTGTACCGCGGTCGTGGGATCGTTGATCGCGGCCGAAAGTGCCTTGTCGGCGATGTCGACCATGATGCGGATCGCGAATGCCGGGTCCTGCTCGACGGTGCGTTCGGTGCCGAGGGCGATCATGCCTTGCAGCCTGCGCTCATCGCGTCCGCCGCCGAGCGGCGCAGCCCCGAAGATGTCAAACAGGACCGCATTCGCAGGGATGAAGTCGCCCACCCGCCGACGGAACACAACGAGGCAATCGTGCCGACGCGCCCAGCGAGCGAGGCCCTTGGCGTCGATCGCCTGAATCGCCCCGGCCCTGACGCTCCGGACCGTCAGTGCCGGCTCCTGACCGTTTGACTCGAACATCCCGGCGAAGACGTCTGGCATGTGTGCGGCGTCGGCGCGGAGCCGCGCGAACTCACGGTGGACATACCCCGCCACAAGAGTGGCTACGGCTACCGGTCGTAGTCGATGTAGGTAGCGGTCGAGAAACAACATGAACAGGAGCAGGCTCAGAACGAGGAGCAGGCCGGCGATCGAGACTCCGAGGTTGGGCACAAAGGTGTTCGTTACTCGGCGCAGGAGCCCGAACGAGAACGCGAGCATGCCGATCAACAGTGCCAACAGCCATTTCAACATCGGGTCCCGGTACCAGAGACGCATGTATCGGGCCGAGAACGTACCCGTGGCCATCTGCACGACGAGCACGGTCACGGTCACCACAAATCCCGTCAGCGCCGCAGCCGCTCCGACGATGGCCGAAAGCACCGTGGTCGCGGTCGACGACGAATACGTCAAGCTGGCCGGCAGGTGGATCGACTTATCAATCGCCGTGTCGACTCCGCCCAAGATGGCCCCGAGGACACCGCCAAGGAGCGGCAGGACCCAGAGGCTTCCGCGCAGGTACTGGCGAATCCGGAAGGAGGTTGCCCAACTCATCATGTACTGGGTTGCGTGTGTACCTTGGCTTGCCTGCAGCTTGGCTACGCTGCCGGCTGCTTCATCTGCTCCTGCGCCTCGGCGAGGAGGTGCTTGAGAGCATCGAGCTTCTTTCCGTCGGCCTCGCCGACCGCCTTCTTGAGTGTGCGCGAGACTGCTTGGTCGATGCGCTCAGCCGAGGAGCGCGGGTAGGCGACGACCAGCCCGGCTCCGCCGGAGGGGATCGTGTCGAACGCCTGCCGCTCGATCTTTTCCTTCACCTCGTGATGAGCGAGATCGCCGAGAGCACCGCCGACCACCGCGCCGACGGCGGTGGCGATGAGCAGCGGCGGCGCGAACAGGCCGACGATCAGACCGGTGCCGCCGAGCACCTCGGCTCCCTTCTTGGCCAGGTGATCGCTTATCTCAACATGGAGCTTCCCGGCGTGATCGCGGCTGACCGGGATGACTCCTTCGAGTTTGACTCCGGCGTGCTTGACCGCCTTGTAATGGGGCTTTGCGGGTTCGGTGTCTAGGTATGCCCCGATCATGACTTTTGTGGTTCCTTACTCATTGCCTTCTCCGTGGGTAATTGGCTCCGCGTGATCGTTCCCGTTCGTCGGCCTAGTTCTTGATCCCGGAGGCGCTCGACAGCGCCACCAGGACGGTCCGCATAACGGCGCCCGACGGGGTCGAGGCGACCGCGCCATGATGGTTGAGTGGGTCGCCCGAGCCATCGGAGAAGCCGATCTCGATGTGACCATGCCCGAGGCCCGCGGCATCGCCGGTGTGCCCCATCACCGCGATCGGCTGCCCGGCGTCCACGTGCTCTCCGACCGTGACCATGCTCGCGGCGACATGGCCGTAGTAGACGTACTGACCGGCGAGCGGGCCGGCGGTGACCAGGACCACCGGGTAATCCGGGCCGAAACCGCCGGGATCACTGGCTACGGCGGTGACGACACCGGGCGTCATGGAGTAGACGGCCGCGCCGTCCGGGGCATCCTCGATGTCGACCCCGTCGTCGGTACGGCCGAGCTGAGCCATATAGGGAGAGTCGAGCGGCAGCGCGTAACCGCCGCTGCCGAGATGCGAGTCGAGGCCGCCGTCGCTGATCAACGCCGCTCGCCACAGCACCGCGTCGACGTACCAAAGGGCGTGGTTGTACGAGAACAGCGCGTGGCGGATGTCGCGCGCCCCCCCGTTAGCGGCGAGCAGACGAGCGGCGGAGAAGATCGCGTCCCGCGGGTCATACGGATTGGGACGCCTGGACCCGCTCGCATCCACCGCGTACTCGATCCAGGTGCCCGGCATGAACTGCATCCATCCGAACGCGCCCTTGGGTGAGACCGCGAGATCCCGCCCGTAGTTCGTCTCGACCGCGTTGATGCCCGCCAGGATCTGCCACGGAATATCGTACTTGCGCCCGGCTGCCTTGTAGATCGCGATCAGGAACGCGGGAGGCTGCTCGAGAGAGGCCGACACGGTCGAAAATCGCGCGATCTCGGCTGCGGTGAATGGGTCGATGCCAAAGCCGGCGCTCCACGGACTGCTCGGCACCGGAAGCGCCGCGGCAGCAGTGTCGGACGGAAAGCGCCGCGCGAGATCCCCCTGGCTCTTCTTTCCGGTTACCCGGCGGACCGGCAGTGGCGGCGTCAAACCCGCGCCGCCGCTCGACGGCAGCGTCGAAGTCGCAGGCTTGCCCGGTGCGTGCCGGCGCAACTTCTTCTTCTCCCGCTTCTTCTTCTTGTGAGGAGCGGCGCACCCAGTCGCGGTTTCGCCCCGAGCAGCCAGATGCCCGGTCTTCGGGCTTTTGGCCTTTCCATCCGGGGGCGCGGCGGCATCGCTCGGCGCGGCACGGCCACCTGCCGAAGCGCTCGATGACACCGACGCGGCGACATCGGGAATCGTGGTCAGCGCACAACCGGCCGGAGGCTTCGAGTCACTCTTGGTGTCGGAGTGGTGCCCGGAGGACGGGGGCACGGTAGCTCCGGCCGGCGAATGCGCGGTCCGGGGGGCCGTCGTCGTTTGCCTCGGAGTAGACGTACGACTGTTTGAGTTGGAGGTCGAGGTCTTGGTGTTCGGACTCGCGGAGGAGGGCCTCTTTACCGCGTCCGGCCGAAGGTGGGCCTGGCCACCCTCCGACGTCTGATTCGCGATTGTGGTCGTGAGAGCCGTCCTCATCGGTGGCGAGGAGGACGGCGGGGCGGCGGTCGTGGGTTGTGAAGCGGACGCGGCCGACGCGACGCCGACAAACGAGCTCGATACCGCGGCAACCGCGAGGCCGGTCGCGAACCCAACAATGCTTCGTCTGAGCAGAGGTCGCATGCGGGGCTTGAGTTCCCGTTCGACGACGTCTGCGGCGTCCGCTCGGACGGTGGGGGCCGGCAGGGCAATCGCGACGCCGTCGCTCGTCTCAAGGTCGAACCGCGCGCGCGGATACTCGACGAGCTCGAGCGGCAGGCGGAACGAGACCTGCCACAGAAACACCTGATCGATGACGGTCTCGCTGGCGTTGGGGGCGTGGCGTGATTGGAGCTCCGCGCGTCGCACAACGAGCCACGCCGGGCTTGGCGGCCCGAGAGCGGCGTCCACTTTGGCGAGCAGGCGAACGGCGGCAAACCGATCAGCCGAGACTGCGTAGTCGAAGCGCACGGGTGCAAGCCAGGGCCGCGACATCGGCCATCGCCCGTGGGCATGGCAAGCGCACCTGTCAACAGGCGCGGGCAGCCAGAGCGGCGGCAAGCCTCGTCTCGGTGTCTCGCGCGGATGGCCGCCCTGTCCCGGTTGTGCCAGATCCGCGCGATCGAGCATGATCAAGTTCCATCGATCGTGTAGATCAGGCTGCCGTTCTCGACGTTGACGCCGGTCGCGTCTCCGCCGGGAAGCTCGTTCGCCACTGCCTGCTGGTGGATCGCCAGGAGTTGTGCGTAGTCGTTGTTGGCGGTTGTGAGTGCTTGCTGGGCCGTGGCTGTGGCCTGTGCCACTGAGGCCTGCGCGGCAGCCAATGCGGCCTGTCCGCCTTGCTTTGCCTTCTGCTCGGCAGCCACCAGGTCGGCGTGCGCCTTCGCCTTCACGGACGTCAGGACATCATTCACCTTGAGCTCTGCCGAGGCGACAGTTGCCTTGGCGGTGGCCAGCGCAGACGTGACGGCGTTGTTGGCCTGAGTTTCCGCAGCCGCGGCCTTGCGGTGCGCGGTCGACTCGGCCGCCGCGATCCCGGCGTGCGCGCTCGTGCCGACGCCTGAAAGTGACTGGTTGAGGCTTGCTACCGCGGCGGTGTATCGAGCGTTGAGCCCGCTGACCGCGTTCGTCATGGCGGTCTGCGCTGTGCTCTGGGCGTTCGCGATCGACGCAACGACAAGAGCCGTGATCTTCCGTTGCAATGCTGTAACGTCGCCCTGAAGGGTCTGGACGCCGCCGGCTAGGCGCCGCGCCTCGGTTTCGAGCCGGTTCAGTGAAGTGCTCACCGTCTGCGCAAGCGTCGATGCGGTGGTTATGTCAGCGACAAGCTTGAGGTAGGCGGCGCCGCTCTTGTCAATGACGCTGACAGCGTCGAGATCACGCTTGATTCGGCTGAACGCAAGATAAACGCGCAAGGCGTCCTGCACCGAAGGCTGCAGTCCGGCGACCAGGTCGTTGATGCCGGTGGTAAGTCGCGCGACTTCGGCACTGAGCGCGTTGGCGTGGTTGGCGACGATTGTCGCCACCCCCTGCAGGCGTGTCGCGTTCGTCGTCAGCCGATTGAGCGAACGTCTATCGACCGACCGATGTAAGACGGCGGCAAGAACGTCAATCGATTGGCGCATGCTGTCGGTCTGGTTGTCGATCGAGCGGTTGGTGCTTGCCGCCATGGTGTCGATAGAGCGGTTGGTGCTCGCTGTCAGTCCGGCGATCGAGCGGATGTTGCTCGTAGCCAGCGCGCTCGTCCGCGCGCCTGCGTTGTTCATGAAGGTCAAATTTGCCTGGCTAAGGGTCGCTATCTGCGACTGCATTTGAGACAACGCCGCGGGCGAGGTCCCGAAGCTGAGGCTTGGCGGGCTGAAGCCTGACCTCGTCTTGCCCGTGGATGCCGGCTTGGCGCGCGCGGATCCCGAACCGCTGCGGCCCGATCCCGGCCGGCCTGCGGATCGCCCACCTGCCGAGGAGTGGTGGGATCCTGAGGCCTTCAGCTGGAGCGCCGCGACGTCGTTCTGAACCTTCGCGAGGGCTGCCTGCGCTTGGCCGACTATCGCGGCGGATTGGGCGGGCACTTGTCCCGTGAGCGACGACGGAAGTAGCGTCTCGATCAGCAGCGTCGCCTTCGGGATCTTGGCTTTGGGGGTATGCATCGTGAACGACAGCGTCTGCGTGGTGGAGCCAAGCGGCTTGAACAGCGCCACCGTCCACGACACGCCGACACCGCTGATGGTGGCGCCGATGGAGGCCTTCGGCGCGGTGAACTCGGCAACATTTTTCGGGACGTTGAACGACAGGTACGCGAGAATCGGAGAGGGAGCTGTCACCGTCTTCTTCACGAGCTTGCCGTTGAATCCGACGAAGCAGACCTTCACGGGCTTCGGAGTTGTGTTGGTCAGCTGATAGTCCGTTTCGACCGTCCCGCTCTTACGTTTGATGTCACCGGCCGAGATCGGCTGGCCATTGAGCTTGTATGTGACCTTCACGCTCACCGGCAACGGCCGCTCGTAATCGGCGTCCAAGCGGTCAATCGCCGAGCCGTCGGGGTTCACCTTGATCTGGGCGACCCCGTTGACGACTTGCGGCTTCTTACCCTGCGACCGGCGTCGCAGATGCGAGCTCGACATCGGCACATCGACCGTGGCCGGGCCGTGCCCCGCCGTGGCCACGTGCGTGAACTGATGTGGTGTCTTCTTCACGGAGCCGTCCATCGAATCGGTCACGAAGACCCGCTCGAACACTCCCGCCCATGTGACGTTGTGGGAGGAGTTGCCGGTGGTGGGCGATCCGTTCCCTGCGGCGCTCGTCGACACGGCATGACCCTTGGCAGGACAAGCGAGTGGCGGCGGCGGGGACGCCGACGTCGAGAGATTCGTCGATTGATCCGTAGCGTCGCCGCCAGCCGAGGCGAGCAGCAACCCCATCAGCGCGACCATGCCGGCGAGCGACCCAACGGCTCCTAGCCGCCGTCGCCGAACCTGAGCCGCTGTAGGGCGCGCACTTGCGGCGAAGCCGTGCTGGTCTCTCTTGTGCGAGCTGCGCATCGGGGCTTCCTATCGGTCAGTGAGCAGGTGCCGCCGCGGACGGCGCCTCGACGGCGGCGGGTTGTCCGGTGCCGTTCTCGACGAGCAGGCCTAGGTCGCGCAGCTCTCGGTGGGATTTGCCGGCGATCTTCCGGCCGAGCAGCGGGCGGCCGTCGCCGTGCTTGTAGACGCCCTTGGGCTCCTTGGCGAGCGGCTCTTCCCAGGCGTAGTACAGCGCCGCCATGCGCACCGCAAAGCCGATGACGGCCGCGACCGCCACGGCGATCCAGGTGTTCTTCGTCGCCCAGTAGGTCACGATCCAGATCAGCCCGGTCAGCGCGGCGATCGTGATGAACCACTCGCCGCGGATGAACTGCTTCGGCGTCACCCCGCTCGAGACGTCGATCAACCACCGTCCGGCGGTGGGGGCGATCACCGCGAGCAGGAGGCAGCCGAGCACGGGGACATGTTTGTTGACCCCGGCCTGGGCGCCCACGATCGCAAACCACACGAGCGAGAACGAGGTCATGAACTGGAAGACGCCCTCGCGGAACAGCTGGCCTTGCCCGTAGGCGATCAGGTACCCGACCACGCCGAAGACGAGACACAGCGTGATGTACGCGGGGTTGGTGAGCGCCCCCGGGGGGGCCTTGCCGAGCAGGAGGTCGCGGATGATGCCTCCGGTGAGCCCGCCGAGCAGCGCCATGGCCAGGATGCCGACGCGCGTGAAGTTCTTGTAGTGATCGGGCCGGCGAGCGAGCAAGGCTCCGTTGAGCGCGTTCGTCGAGGCAGCGATCAAGTCCACCGTCGTGAACTGGCCCGTGAATTTCCAGCCGGTGAACCAGTTGACAGTGTAAGTCGCGAAGATCAAGTGGAGGCTCATGGGGCGTGATCGTCGCAAGCCTCGATGGACGGGGACACTGTGCGAACACCGAAGTTCTCGTAAGCGAGCACCGCTGTTTGGGGGGAAGACGCGGTGGGATGTGTGGTGCGTGCACGGTGGCGGGCCCGGCAGCGCGCGGGCGAGACTCCCGGACCGTCTGTCTACTTGGATCAGATCGATGCGATTAGGAGTGTCATGAACGCGGCAGATAAGTTGGCCAATGACCTGTTCAACGGCGGTATCGTCGTGATGCTGCTCACGCTCGTCGCGAGCCTGGGCATGACCTTCAGCGTCAAGCAGATCCTCGAGCCGCTGAAGCGGACGTGGCTGCTGATCGCGACGATCGTGGTGAACGCGGGGCTGGCGCCCCTAATCGCGATCGGCGTCTGTCATGTCCTTCCGGTGAGCGGACAGGCGCGCGTCGGCTTGGAGGTCGCGACGATTGCTGCGGCTGGCCCCGTCGGCCTGAAGGCGTGCGAGCTCGCCAAGCGGGCGGACTTGGCGATGGCGGTGTCCTTCACCATCGTGCTGCAGCTCATCAATATCATCGTCGCACCCCTGTGGGCGAAGGCGGTGGTGACGGGCGCTACGGTCAAGCTGCTCAGCATCGTCGGCGATCTGCTGCTCCTCGTGCTGGCTCCGCTGGTCGTCGGTCTATTCCTTCGCGCGCGCTACCCCGAGCACCGGGATGGGTGGAAGGCGGGGTTGGAGAAGACCTCCAATATCGCTCTCTGCATGGCGCTCGTGATCGGGATCGCGATCAACTGGAAGCCGTTGGTTCACTCGCTCGGAACCTGGGTGATCGGCGCCTCGATCATTATTGTGGTCCTCTACATCGTGATTGGCGGGGCGGCGGGCTGGCTCGCCGGATCCAGGAGCGCGGAGCATTCGGTCACGGTCTCGATGCTGTCGGGGTTTAGGTTCACGCCGATTGGGCTGGTCGTGATCTCGACGGTTCTGCACAACCAGAGCGCCTACCTCACCCCGGCGCTGCTCTTTTCCCTGGTGGACACGGTGATCCCGTTGGGCGCCGGTGTCGAGCTTGGCAGGTACTTCTCCCGCGCCAGCAAGACGCAGCCGCACACAGCGGCGGCCACACGCACTCCGGCCGCGCCGGCCGTGCCGGTCGCGGCCGGCGGACGGGAAAAGGTGGCCTGAAATGGTCGTCGAGAGTCACGCCGGCCAGCCGACCGGCGCCGGGACGCCGAGTCGCCGTCAGCTGGGGATCCTGCTGGCCTGCTTTGGCGATCGGAAGGCGGCGGGCAAGGCGCGCCACCCGCTCGAGGAGAAGCTGCGATCGGACGGCGACGTGGTCCTGGACACGACCGAGCTGCAGGTCAACGCCAAGCACAAGGCGTCGGTACATGACCTGAGCCGATTCTGGAGGGGCACCGCGGTCGTGACGCTCACCTGGGGCCTGTTCGGCCTGGCCGCCAACGGCTGGAAGGGTCTCGTGATCTGGGCGGTGGTAGGGGCGGTGTGTGGCGCGGGGTTCACTTACTACTCGCTTCACCACGTGACCAAGGCCGAGCTCGCGAACATCGGCACGCACATGCCGGGCAACTCATCGGCGCTGATGACGTTCGTTGAGACGAGCGACCCGCGCCGCCTCCTGGCGGCCACCGCCGGTCATCGCCCCGCGGCGGCGAGCGCTGCTGTAATCGCCCCCGATCTGGACGCGACCGTGTTCGCGGGCGCGAACAACCCGATCGAGGTGTCGCACAGCTCCGGCTCTCAGGCGCTCGCGGCAAACGAGACCTCGGCGGTGAGCATGATCCTGCTCCGGTATCCGGACGTCGACACGGCCAAGCAGACGGCAGCTCGGATCGCCAAAACGAAGTCCGACGGAGCGAATGCCCAGATCGAGCTGATGATCAAGGTCGACGCCAACGGGCATCGCCACGTGACCGACCCGAAGTTCGGCCCGAAGGCGTGGGCCAAGAGCGACGTAGTCAGCTGGGGGCTGTTCGGCGTGGTGGTGGGCGCGATCGCCGGCGCCTTCGGAGGGGGGATCTTCAAGGGCGCCGTCGTGACCGGAATCGGTTGGGCCCTCTTCGGTCTCTTCGCAGGCGCGCTCTACGGCCTGTGGGCCGGCCGCGCCACGACGGCCCGCAGGCTCAAGGGCATTGGACCCATTCTGGTGCCCGGAAGCTCCATGCTGCTCGCGTGGGCCGAAGGGCCGGTCACGCGGGAAACCATCGAGAGGCTCGCGGGAGCCGACGCACAGCGGCTCGTCCTGCTCTTCAACCCGACTGACGGCGGCGCGGCCCTCGAAGCCCCCTAATCCGCGATGCCTCCCGATCTGACGAAGGCACCGGCTGCCTTTCATTCGATGGCGAAGACCACGGCCGCGGTATGCAACCTCGAAGCGTCGCACGCTGTTGGCACAGGTGCGTGAGCGCTTCGCGCCCACCGACACGCCGCGAGAGCGGGCCACGAGGCTAGACGATGGCCGAGGTCGTCGTCCTGGCACTCACGGCCGCCTTCAACCCGACGGAGGTCGCGGCGATAGCGGTGATGCTGCTCCTGCCTAGGCCCGGGCGGCTGATGTTCGGCTACTGGCTGGGCGCGATGCTGACCGGCGTCGCGTCCGGGTGCGTGATCGTCTTCGCGCTTGAAGGCACCGGCGCCGAGCACACAACCAGGCACACGGTAGGTCCCGTCGTATGGCTCGTCGTCGCGGTGCTGCTAGTGATCGCCGCGTTCGCGGTCGCCAGGGGCGAGGACAAGCGCATGCGGGAGCACCGCCGGGAGCGCCACCCCAAAAAGGAAAAGAAGACACCGAGGTGGCAGAAGACGCTGCGCGAGGGGAACGCCTGGCACACGTTCGTTGTCGGGATCCTGCTCTCGTTCCCAGGAGCCTCCTACCTCGCCGCGCTGGACCGGATCATCCACCTCCACTACGCGACCGTCGTGACCATCCTGGTCCTGATCGGCTTCAACCTCGTGCAAAACATCCTGATCGAGGCGCCGCTGCTCGCGTTCAGGATTTGGCCGACGCAGACGCCGGCCGCGATCGACAGCGCCAAGGCGTGGGCCTCAAGCCACGGCCGAGAATACGGTTCGTGGGCGCTCGGACTACTCGGTTTGGCACTGGCGATCCCAAGCATCATCGCTCTCCTATCGCGATGAGCCAGGCCAACGGACCTATCGACCAGCCCTTGATCGCTTGATCATGAACGCGCAGCCCCAGCCCCGAACAAGTGTCGCACCGTCCTCAGACACGGATTTCGTGCCTCTAACCAAATCGCCCGGGTTCTGGGCGGCAATGGACTACGCGGGGTTGTCGGGGTGGCGCTCGCCTTTCCGCCGCTGGCGTTTCTGGGATTGCTCAAGGGCGGCACAAACCTATGGTTCACGCTTCCGAAAGGCGGCCTGGTTTGACGGGAGCCTCTGGTGGGTGGCGGTGACCGCCGAAGCGGGCGTCCTCGTCGGCGTGCTGCGACGTGCCTTGCGGGTCCCGGCCAAGCTGCCCGGCACCATCGAGGAGATCAAGGAAGGACGGGTCGAGCCCGGCACGGTCTCCGCGGGCGTCGCCGTCTCGCTCGTGTCGCTGGTAGGAGGGGCCAGCCTCGGGCCCTAGGACGCACTCGGGAAGATGGGCGGCCGGCTCGGAACCTGGGTCTCGAAGCGCCAGAAGCTCAGCGAGGACGAGCAAGCCACGAACGCCCTCAGTGGAATCGGCGCAGCGGACGGCGGCCTCTTGGCATCCCCGATTCTGACGACGATTTTCATCCTCGACCTAGCGAGTGTCTCAAGGCCCAGCGCTTCGCGGACACGCTGGTCGCGAGCCTGCTGTCCTCCGCGATCCCGTTTGCCATCTACTTCGCGATCGCGGGATCGACCTTCGTGGGGATCTTCGATGTGCCCTCGCACAAATACGAGGACTGGCACTTGCTCGCGGCCGTCCCCTCGGACTGGCCCGCCGGGGCGCTCGCGCTGATCACACTCATCGCGATCGGCGTCATGGCCAAGCTCACCGCTCCGCTCGCCAGGTGGACCATCCTTCGCGCGGCGATCGGGGGAGTCATCTTCGGTCTGGTCGGTGTGGCGCTGCCGCTGACGCTGTTCACGGGGACCGGCCAGCTGCCCACGGTGATCCGCGACGGGGCGACCCTCGGTGCGGGCCTGCTGATCGCGGTCGTGTTCGCGAAGACGCTCGTGTTCGGCTTCATCGGCGGTCCCATCTCGTCATGCTGTTCATCGGCGGCACGGCCGGGACCGCCACGCGCGTGCTGATCCCAGGCCTGCCCGGGGGGCTCGCGTTCACAACGATGTTCGCCGCCGTCCTCGGAGCACGTCACGCGTCGCCGCCCCACTCTCCCTGATCGTCCTAACCGCCCTCACGACGCGGATCGGCGCCCTGCAGACCGCACCGGTCGCCATCGCCGTCCTCACCGCGTACCTCGCCGTCTCGGGCACCGGGACGCTCGCGGCGCTGGCCAACCGCGCCCGTAAATCCGCCCGCCCAGGTACGAAGCAGGCGTGATCGCTGCTCAACGGTTCGGCCCTCGCGCACCCGACTACGCCGAACTGACGCTCGTCTTACGCGATGATGCAGCGAAAGCCGATGTGGCTGGTGGTGGTGTCCACGGCCTCGCCCTGGCGCGCGGCCGGCCGATAGCGCAGGCAGTAGTTGGGAGCGCAGAGGTGCGAGCCGCCCTTGGTCACCCGCCGAGGGATCTCTGCACCGGGCGCGCCGAGGACGTAGCTGTACTCGGGCGAGGTCACCCGAGGGTTCTGCGGCGAGCAGCACGGGTGACTGATCTCATCAGGATGGCGCGGGGTGAAGAAGTCAGACGTCCATTCCCACACGTTCCCGGCCATGTCGTACAGCCCGTAGCCGTTCGGCGGGAACTGCTTGACCGGCGAGGTGCGCTCGAACCGATCGAGCATCAGGTTCTGCCACGGAAACTCGCCCTGCCACGTGTTGGCCATCATCCGTCCGCGCGGGGCGAACTCATCGCCCCAGCAAAACACCTTGCCCTCGAGACCCCCGCGGGCGGCGCGCTCCCACTGCGCCTCGCTCGGCAGCGCCTTGCCAGCCCACGCCGCGTACGCGACCGCATCGTCGTAGGCGACGTGGGTCACGGGGTGAAGCTCGCGCCCATGCACCGTGCTCCCAGGCCCTTCCGGGTGGCGCCACTGAGCCCCAGGCGCCCACGCCCACCAGTTGCGAAAGTCGGCCAGGTCGACGGGCCCCGACGTCGGCTGGAACACCAACGAGCCCGGCACCAGCAGCTCCGGATCGGCACCGGGGTAATCGTCCGGATCCGGCGCCCGCTCCGCCCACGTCACATGGCCGGTCGCCTTCGCAAAGCGACGAAACTCCGCGATCGTGACCGGATGCTCGTCGATCCAGAACCCATCCACGCCCACGCGATGAACTGGCCGCTCCTCCGGATAGAAGTCATCAGACCCCATCAGGAACTCGCCGCCCGGGACCCACACCATGTTCTTCGCCGGCGGCCGCCCAGGCGGGCTGACGCTTGGCAAGGCGCCTGGATGGGCTGCGGTAACGTCTCTCACGAACCTCACACAACCGGGCTCGTGTGGGTTTCGGCGAGGAAAATCAGCGTCGCCTTGACCCGCTTGCTGACGTCTTCGGTGTGGCTCAGTCCGAGCTTTAGGAAGATCGAGTTGACGTTCTTCTCCACCGTCCGCCTGGTCAGAAAAAGCTCCTCGGCGATCAGCGAATTGCTTTTGCCCTGCGCGATCGCGGCGAGCACCTCACGCTCGCGCGGCGTCAACTCATCCAGGCGAGAGCTTCCCCCCTCGCCAGAGCGCGCAAAGACGAGCACATCGACGATCTTCGGGTCAACCGACGACCCACCCGCGGCTACGGAGCGAATCGCGGACACGAGCACCGTGCGGTCACTAATGCGCTCCTTGAGCAGGTACGCCCGGCGATCAGAGCCGGCCTCGAACAGTCCCAGGACGAGATCGGGATCCGAGTACTGGCTGACCACCACCACGCCGGTCCTCGGGTGGCTCGCGCGCAACCGCCTCGCCAGCCTGATGCCCTCGTCGCGCTGGGTCGGAGGCATCCTGATATCGGTCAGGACGACGTCAGGACCTTCCCTCTCGAACGCGGCCACGGCCTCGTCGAAATCGCCGCACGACGCGACCACCTCCAGATCGGGCGCGGTGGAAAGCAGCCGAACAATGCCCTCCCTCACGAGGAGATCGTCCTCAACGACCACGATCCGGAGCGCCATCGCGATAGACCATATCCGCGAGACCAACCGCTGCCCACCGTGCCTGCACCCCATATGGAGGATGTTCTCCGCCCCGTCATTGTCCACAAACGGCGGGTGGTGGCAGACGCCGAGGAATGCGAGCCTGAAGCAGCGACGGGGGACGGACAGAACGTTTCCCGCTCGTATTTTGGGCAAGGGAGCGGCCCTCACTGCGGGCACCATCCACAGCCCGAAGATCGAGAGCCCCGAGAACTCAGGCGTCGACTCGCTACGGCTGGAAAACTCGCGCAGGCCCGCCACAATCCACCGCCAGGACGGCGGTTGGTCGCTGGTTTCGAGACGGCGTGCCGGCCTGCCATTGGCGCGATCCCCGCGGACGGGACGTCGCCCGAGCCGGTTCTCATCGCAAGCTTCGATGGCGGATGCCGCCCCGTTGTCAAGCACGGTCTGCGAACAACCTGCTCGGGGGCGGCTCCGCCTTGAAGGCACGGCTTCTCGGACCCAGCGACGTGTCTCTAGCCGTCTATCTCGCGCTCAGCTTGATCGTGCGGGGACTGGTGCTTCACCACGCGATTGCGCAGGAGACTCGGGTGCGTCGCCCATGGGAGCTTCGGGTTGTTTGGCCAGTCTGTGCGCCCCGATCTTCTCCTTGGCCTGGTCGGCGAGCTGCTTGACGCCGTGGTAGCCGTCGAAGTCGTCGGGGGTGCCAGGCTTGATGTTCGGATACTCCACCGTGCTCAGCTTGAATTCGATCCCGATCTTGAGGAGCACGTGGAACATGAAATCGAAGTCGAACCTGAAGTTGGTCAGGTTGTACCGCTCCTGCGGATCACTCCAGAGGTCGAAGAACAGCGGCAAGAACGGCGTGACAATCGGCTTGTCAATACCCTCGCAGTAGCGGTGCACCATCTTGAAGTTGCGCCACTTGATCGACATGGGCTCTCCGTCTGACCCGAAGAACAGGTACGAGTCACGACCAGACGCCTGGCTCTGCCCGAGCAGGAACGACGAGGCGTCGACGCCGTCGATCGGGCGATCGGTCGGCACCTTGTCCGAGGCGCCGGCGAGCGCGGCGAACGTCTTGTACCAGTCGTGCGCGGTCACGATCTCGTCGCTCACCACACCGGCCGGGACCTTGCCAGCCCAGCGGGCCATCGCGCCCACCCGATAGTTGCCCTCCCACGGCGGGCTATAGAACGAGCCGCGGAACGGGCCGTTGGAGCCGCCCCAGGTGTTGGCTACGCCCTGGTCGAGCGCCGCGTTGTCACTCGAGAACACGATCAGCGTGTTGTCGCTGATCCCGGCCTGCTCGACACAGTCGACGATCTGCCCGACGCGGTAGTCCTGCTCGGCCATCAGGTCGGCGTAAGGGCCGAAGCGTTGAGGATCGGTCTGGTTGAAATCGGGGTGTGGTTGCTCGGGAAAATGGACGTGGGAGAGCGCGACGTAGGTGAAGAACGGCTTCTCGCCCTTGGCGTGCGCCTTGATGTAGTCGGTCGCTTTCTCCACGATCAGCTCGTCGAGCAACGGCCGGAGCTTCAGGTCCATCTCACATACGGCCGTCTGCTCGCCGCCCTTCTTGCCCTCCCAGATCATCGGGGTGTAGACACCGAACTCCTTCGCCACGGATTGGAAGGCCGCATAGGACGTCCAGCCGCACTCATTGGCGCTGTTGCGGTACCCCCACCACTCATCGAACCCCTGATCGGTCGGCAAGCGACCCTCGGTCTCTCCCAGGTGCCATTTGCCATACAGCGACGTCGCGTAGCCCGCGTCCGAGAGCAGCTCGGCGATCGTGTACTCCCACGGCGTCAGCCCGACCGGGCCCGCGCCCGGCACCACCGTATACGTGCCCGAGCGGACCGATTGACGGCCCGTCATGATCGCCGACCGCGTCGGCGTGCACTCGCTCTCCACGCAGTAATTCGTGAGCCGAATCCCCTCGCCGGCGAGCTTGTCGATCCGCGGAGTCGGCGTGCTACCGCCGTAGCACGACCAGTCACCCCAGCCGACGTTATCGGCCAAGACGAAAACAATGTTCGGACGGTCATCCGCTGCCATGGTGGTCTCCTTTGAGCCCGGTTTCAGGGAGTTGCGAAGTCTCCGCGCCGGGCCCGCGCACCACCACCCTGTCTACACGGAACCGCACGGGGTGCGGGCACGGCAAGCTGAGAGCAGCCAGCACGGCGAAGCCCTCCGTTTCCTTACCGGGTAGAGGCGCACGCGAGCGAGCGCCCCTACCTCGCGCACAAGCTTCGACAGGCCGACCGGCGTGCCGGCCGACCGCTTCGTCGCCTTGCGTCGAGACGGTACGACACGCTGGCCGCCGCCGCTACGGTCGTCGGGCTCCTGGCTGCGCTCGCAGGGCTCGTGCTCGCCCTGGGCGAGACGTCGATACCAACCTTGAGAATCGAGCAGCGTCTCGCTCGCCCCACCGCCGCTCTGAGGACCGACCAGGCGCGAGATCGACCTGCTATCGACACAGCTCCCGTTAGACGACCCTCGCCGCCGGCCAGCGGCCGGTAACCACGACGCGGACGTGTGACGGGTTCCGGATCGACAATCGCCAGCTGAGCGACCTGCGGCCGGCTAACACCTCGACGAGCGCGCTCTCGCAATGCTGGGTGAGCCGCAGCGCGCCTGCAGCCTTGCGGACTGGCTGCTGGAAGTCCGATCGTGGCGCCGGGGGCGTGTTTGATCGTGTGTTGGAGCGCTCTGTGGCAGGTGAAGTTAAGCCCGTCTTCGATCGTTCTGTCTTCTTTCGCATCGACGCACCCCTGCGTGGTCGTGCCCGACACCGCCACGACGCGATCGACCGTACTCCGGGCATGCGGCCCACGCCCACCGTGCGTGCATGGCCCCGAGACTGGTTGCTCTTACCCCCTCGCTTACACGCGCGCTCGGTGGCGGTCTTTGCAGGCGTGTGTAAGTCTCTGCGCTCGCGAGCAACGGCGTCGCGGGGCCCAGGGCTTTCAATCCGGCAAGGACGGCAGCGATTTACCAAAACTCGACAGTCAACCCTGAACGCTGGGACGTGGTGGGAGTCATGGTCGTCGACGACCAGCCGCCGTTTCGTCGCGCCGCACGAGCGGTCATCAACGCGACCACGGGTTTCGAGGCGGTCGGCGATGCGGAGTCTGGACCCGAGGCGCTCCGCTACGCCGACGAGCTCCAGCCCGATCTCGTGTTCATTGACGTGCACATGCCCGAGATGGACGGATTCGAGACCGCGCGGCGCCTCATCGAGTCACACCCGGAGTGCGTCGTCGTGCTCGTTTCGCTCGACGCTCTCGAGCTCCCTGCCTCGGCCGTGACAACCTGCGGTGCCGTCGCCTTCGTCCGCAAGCAGGACTTACGCCCGGCGACGCTTCGCGGCCTGTGGTTGCTACACGGCGCGCACGGCTGAGGCCTCCCCGTTCCGGGGATCACGCCGGCGGGCCGGGCGACGGCCACTCGCCCGGCGCCGCCGGGCCCGTCCGAGCGGTGCGAAAGGGAACTGGGAGATCGGCTCCCACCAACCCGTACGGCCTCATCGTCGACCCGAAGGCGCGCTCCTCTCATTCGCCGTGATGATGGGGAAGTCGTGCTACGCAGCCGGCTTGCGGTGCTCGTCCTTGATGGAGCGACCGGCCCGCCGTCTAGGGCGTCATCCGGCATTTGCGGATCGTACGATGTCGGGGGGGTCTCGTTTGCAAGTCGGCGCGGCGATCTGTTATCGAGCGGCGACTACAAGCTCGTTCGAGTTGTCGACGACGGCCCGGGCTGTAAGAATCGTCGGGCTGGGGCTGTGGGTGGCGCCGTGCCGAGGTGGAGTCGCGTGGCGGTTCAGCATCCAACGACACAGGCGATGGCGTCGACACCGGGGCGTGGTTCGCGACGGATGGCGCGCAGAGCCGTGACGACTCACGCGCCCGTGGCAGCGGCGGGCCGGACGCGGGTTGAGGCGGCCCCGCGCGGGGCGTCTATGCGGTGGCCGTGGTTGTGGCGGTGGGAGTCCGCGGTGGCGGTCGTGGCGGTGGTCGCGGCGGCGGCGGCGTTCTGGGTGACGGTCAACGCCAGGTTCCTCGAGTATCCGTACTGGCTGGGCGTGCAGAAGGCCGACTTCATCCTCGGTCCGGTGTTTGTGGGGCTCTACTGGCACCACCGGCGGCCGGACAACCGCCTCGGGCTGATGATGATCGCGCTGGGGCTCGTCTTCATTCCGTACATCCTCGAGTCGATCAGATCCCCGTACGCGTTCACGATCGGGACGATGGTCGAGGCGGTGTACATTCCGCTGGCACTCGCGATCGTGCTCGCGTTCCCCGACGGGCGCCTGGATGGCAGGGCGGAGCGGTTGATCCTCGCCGGCGTTGTGCTTGGCTACACGCTCCCGTACCTGGTGTGGCTGCTGGTGTCGCCGGAGCAGCTCATTCCCCGGCTCTCGCTCTCGGGGTGCCGGGCGCTGTGCCCGCGTAACCCGTTCGCGGTCGGGTCCACCCCGTCCTGGTACCCCCAGTCGGTGGACTTCCTGCGAGCGGCGTTGATTTCCGTGGACCTCGCGACGGTGGGGCTGCTCGTGTGGAAGTTCGTGACCGGCACGCCGCCGCGACGACGCGCGCTGGCGGTCGGAGCACCGATCGCAATGTGCTACCTGCTGGCCCAGTCGACCTATCAAACGCTGCAGTTGGTGGACGCTCACTTTGGGGGAGCGACCAGTCAGAACCTCAACGGGCCGTTGCAATGGGTGATCGCCGGCTTCAGGGCCGCACCCTGGTATGGCTTTTTGTTTGCGTTGATTGCGGCGGAGCTGTTTGCCGGTAGCGCGCTCCGCGGGCTGGTCGGCGACTCGCGGGGGCGGCCATCGTTGCGTGAGCTGGAGGGCGTGCTGCGCGGGCCGCTGGGGGATCCGGGGCTGCGGCTCGGCTTCTGGCGGACCGCGAGTCGCTCCTGGGCGGGCGCGGATGGCGCGGTGTTCGCGCCGCCAGGGCCCCGTCAGAAGCTCACGCAGGTAGAGCAGGATGGACAGCCCGCGGTGGCGATCGTGCATGACTCGCAGCTGTCCGAGGATCCGGAGCTGCTGCAAGCCGCTGGGGCGGTCGCGCTCCTGGCGTTGGAGAACGCCGAACTCGACGCCGCCTGGAAGGAGTCCGTTGGCGAGCTGGCTGACTCGCGCGCCCGGCTGGTCAGCGCCGGCGACAGGGAGCGCCGCAAGCTCGAACGCGATCTCCACGACGGCGCGCAGCAGCGACTGGTGGCGGCCGCGATCAACCTGTCATTGGCCGGCGACCTCATCGGCGATGATCCAGAGCTCCGCGAGCGATTCACCGCCGCGACCGTCGAGGTCGAGGAGGCGCTCGCGGAACTCCGCGAGGTCGCGCACGGAATCTACCCGCCCGCGCTGGCCCGCTGGGGGCTGGCCCGCGCGTTGGAGCCGCTCGCCGTCCGCCACCACGGCAAGGTCACGGTGATCGAGGCCGATCCGGCCAGGTTCGCGCCCGAGCTCGAGGCCGCCGTGTACTACTGCTGCCTGGAGGCCGTCCAGAACGCCTCCAAATACGCGGGACGAGACGCGCGCATCTCGATCCGCCTCTACACCGACACCGACCGGCTGCACCTAGAGGTCCGCGACGACGGTCTCGGCTTCGACCCGGCCCGCGCTCACGACGGCATCGGACTGCAGAACATGCGCGACCGGCTCGGTGCCGTCGGCGGCCGCGTCGAGATCACCTCGCACCCCGGCCAGGG
>Ga0306925_10000105_pt1 | contig 46705 bp, 39 predicted proteins | sample flu12Cox44000176_FD_203755 | JGI IMG/M metagenome (GOLD analysis project Ga0306925, IMG submission 203755) | Lab enrichment of tropical soil microbial communities from Luquillo Experimental Forest, Puerto Rico - flux8day.12C.oxic.44.000.176 (v2)... | ecosystem: Environmental > Terrestrial >... | reverse complement strand
AATGTACATCGGTTCGAATCCCACCCCTTCCGCCAGGAAGGGCAGCAGTATCGTCCAGCTGCTCTCCGAGCGGTAAGCGAGAACAAAGTCCTGAGGTCCTACATCCGGCCGAATTTCCATGCGCGCAACCCGCCGATTTATCGTTGCGATGCTGCTGGCGACATGCGCGCCCGGCGCATCCGCGCACGCGCAGCCGGATTCTTCCGAGGCCGCCCCGCCGCCGGCCGCGCCCGACAAGGACGCGGCGGCCGGACGGCCCGATACGCGCGAGTCCATGTGCCTGATGATCGAATCGGCCGCGCGCGCCTACCAGCTGCCGCTCGAGTTTTTTGCGCGCGTCATCTGGCAGGAGAGCCGGTTCCAGCCTGACGCAGTCGGCCCGCCTACACGCAGCGGCGCGCGCGCTCAGGGCATTGCGCAGTTCATGCCGGGGACCGCGGCGGCGCGGCAGCTGCTCGATCCGTTCAATCCGGTGCAGGCGCTGCCGAAGTCAGCGGAGTACCTGCGCGAGCTGCGCGACCAGTTCGGCAATCTGGGCCTCGCCGCTGCCGCGTACAATGCCGGGCCGGGCCGCGTGCGCGACTGGATGCGCGGCGCGCGCTCGCTGCCGGACGAGACGCGGCATTACGTGCTGGCGATTACTGGAACCTCGGCGGACGAATGGGCAAAGGGCGCCAAGGGCGAACCCGGCGGGGCGGGCACGCCGAACTGCCGGCAGCTGATGGCCCTGTTGCGGCGCGCCCCGAACCCGTTCGTCGAAAAGCTGGAGGCGCGGATCAATGTGGTTGGCGCCAGCCCCTGGGGCGTCCAGCTGAGTGCCGGATATTCGCGCGATCGCGCGCTTGCCTCCTACGCGGCACTGGCAAAGCGTTATGGCGAGGTCTTGGGAGGCCACGATCCAAGCATCCTGAGCATTTCGCTGCACCGCCCCGGCGCACCGACGTTCTATCAAGTGCGCGCGGGAGCGCAAACCCGGGAAGAAGCCAACAAGCTTTGCGCCGCCATCCAGCGCGCCGGCGGCGCCTGCCTGGTATTGCGCAACTTTCGGGGGACAGGCTGAGGCGGTTTCGGCCCCCGTCGCACGCCTGCGCCAAGCGGAACGTCCCAGTCATGAAAAAAGCCAACAACCCGCCCGGTCCCGCCGGCAATGCACGGCCGCTCGCGCAGACGGGATCTCCGCATCCGGCCACAAGCGCATCGGAGCCGGCATCGCTGCTTGAGGAAGCAAAGGCCCTTCATGCAGCCGGCCGCTTGCAGGAAGCGCAGGCGCTGTATGGACGAATCCTCAAGGTGCAGCCCGATCATTGGGATTGTCTGTATCTGCTGGGTGTCGTTCATTATCAGCGCGGCGAGTACACGCAGGCGGTCCGTCAAATTGATGCTGCGCTGAGAATCAATTCGAAGCTCGCCGCCGCCGAAGCAACGCGCGCACGCGCGCTGCAGAGGCTGCAGCGCTTCGATGAGGCGCTGGCGAGCTACGATCGGGCGATTGTCCTCGCGCCGCAAGAGGCGAGCACATTTTACAATCGCGGCAACGCGCTGCGGGAGCTCAAGCGGCTCGATGAGGCGGTTGCGAGCTATGACCGCGCCATTGCGCTCAAGCCGGACTACGCAGGCGCCTTCTACAATCGAGGCAATGTGCTCCACGCACTGGGGCGCTTCGATGAGGCGGTGGCGAGCTATGATCAGGCGATCGGATTGAAGCCCGATCATGCAGACGCTCTCAATAATCGCGGTATCGCGCTGCAAGAGCTCAAGCGCTTCGAGGAGGCCCTGCGCAGCTATGACCGGGCGAGCGCCATCGTCGCCGACAATGCGGGCATCTTCTCCAACCGGGGGGTTGCGCTCTACGGGCTCAAACGCTTCGCCGAGGCGGTGGCGAGCTTCGAGCGCGCGATCGCGCTCAAGCCCGGCTCCGCGGATGCCTTCTTCCAGCGCGGCAATGCGCTGCACGCATTGCGGCGGTTCGAGGAAGCGCTCGCGAGCTACGACCGCGCGGTCGCGCTCGACCCCGGCCATTCGGAAGCCTGCAACAACCGCGCCGTTGTGCTCAAGGATCTGGGACGCATCGAGGAAGCGCTGGCGAGCTGCGACCGGGCCATCGCGCTCAAGGGGGACTATGCGGACGCGTTCAACAATCGCGGCGTCGCGCTTCAGGAGCTCAGGCGGCTCGAGGAGGCGGCAACGAGCTACGCACAGGCGATCGCCCTGATGCCCGCGCACAAGCTCGCCTTCAGCGGATTGGCGGATTGCGCCATCAAGGCCTGCGACTGGGCTGCGAGCGAGACGCTGTCCGCTCAAATGCGCCTGCACGTGCTCGACCGCAAATCGCAGATATCCCCTTTTCTGCTGCTCGGCTACAGCGACGATGCGGCCCTGCATCGCTCATGCGCGATGAATTATGTGGAAGAGCGCCGCGACAGCAGCTTGCCGCCCCTCCCGTCGCGCCCGATTTTCCGCAATGAAAAGATCAGAGTGGCATATCTCTCCAGCGATTTTCGCCGCCACCCGCTGTCATTTCTGATGGCCGAGCTGTTCGAGCTGCACGACCGGTCGCAGCTCGAGATCGTCGGAGTGTCGCTCGGTCCCGACGACCGCAGCGACATGCGGGCGCGGCTGGCGGCGGCGTTCGACCGGTTCATCGACGTGAGCAGGAAGAGCGACCAGGAGGTCGCACGGCTGCTCCACGATCTTCGGCCTGACATCGCCGTGGACCTCAACGGTCACACCCAGGGCGCACGTACCGGCATCCTGGCCGCTCGACCGGCGCCGATCCAGGTGAGCTATATGGGGCTGCCTGCAACGATGGGAGCAGACTATATCGACTACATTATCGCCGACCAGGTCGTTGTCCCATTCGACGAGCAGCGCCACTACACCGAGCACATCGTTCATCTCCCCGACTGCTACATGGTGAACGACAGGAAGCGCGCCATAGCCGCGCGCGTGCCGACACGGGAAGAGGCCGGGCTGCCGGCAGAGGGTTTTGTTTTCTGCTGCTTCAACAACAATTGGAAGATCACGCGGCAAGTGTTCGATCTGTGGATGAGGCTGCTGAGCAATGTCGACGGCAGCGTGCTGTGGCTGTTTCGCGACAACGATTGCGCCGAAAGGAATTTGCGCAGGGAGGCTGGCGCGCGCGGGATTGATCCCGCGCGAGTCGTATTCGCAGGTCGATTGCCGGTCGAAGACCACCTGGCGCGCCATCGCCTTGCAGATCTGGTTCTCGACACGCTTCCTTATAATGCCCACACGACTGCGAGCGATGCGTTGTGGGTGGGGCTTCCGCTGTTGACATGCCGGGGGACGGCATTTGCGAGACGGGTGGCGGCAAGCTTGCTCAATGCGGTCGGGCTTCCCGAGCTTGTGACGCGCAATCTTGCGGAATACGAAGCCTTGGCGCTACGGCTTGCAACCGAGCCGTCGCTCATTCGGGGATTCCGAGACAGGCTCGAACGTAACCGGCTGAGCTTTCCATTGTTCGACTCGGATCGGTTCTGCCGTCATATGGAGGCTGCTTTCAAGACCATGTGGGACCTGTGGCAGCACGCAGAGCCGCCTCGAAGCTTCGCTGTTGATCCAATCCCGGCGGCTGCCTCGGCAGCGATACGATAGGCGTTAAGCTCAATGTTTTTTGAATGACGGAAATTCCTCGAAGCACGACGTAGGCCAGCAGCTGTCATGCCGGGTAAGAAAATACGGGCGACAATTCAATTGCACTCAACTAAATAATTTACTCCGACCGTTGTGATCATGCGTATCGAGCGGAGTGGCGTGGTGGTGGTGATCGATCGAGAGTGCTTGGACTACGCGCGCGAATGTGAACGGCTTGCCAGAATGGCGAACGATCAGGAAATTCAAGAATACCTCTTCGACCTGGCGAGAAAGTGGATGGCGCTTGCCTTGGCTGAAGAGAAGACGCCCGAGTCTGGCACGGCTCCAGCTCATTAAACCTGCCTGCGCTCTTCGCGTTCGGCCTGGCCGGCCAAGACAATGGCCCGCGGTACTGCGGTGGGTGCCCTGGCTCCGTAGGACAATCGCCCTGATCTTGTGCTCGACTACCCACCGATCGATTAAGCTGCAGGAGGAGGTAATCATGGCCATGAAAAGATTTCTCGTAACGTATCTCGCGCCGGCATCGGTTATCGATGACTGGAAGAAGACCGATCCCGAAGAGAGGAAGGCTGGCGAGGAGAAGATGCAAAATGACTGGAAGAAATGGATGAGCGATCATCATGACATCTTCGTTGATAAGGGAGCGGGCGTGGGCAAGACGAGGCGCGTCACTGCGAATGGGAGCGCCGCCGGGAGAAACGACATCATGCTGTACGCAATCGCGGAGGCGGAAACCCACGAAGCCGCATCAAAGATGTTCGAGGATCATCCGCACCTGGGAATTCCGAGCTCTTCCATAGAGATCATGGAGGTTCACCCGCTTCCCGGAATGAAATGGTAGCGGCGCCGTTCAGCTCTGTGCGCCACCCGTCCGGCCTTTCCTCGAGCGCCGTTCGCGCGCCGTAAGCGATGTCCGCATCACGGAGAGTCTTGAGCGGTAGCCGGCGCGCCCGCAGACGTGGCGGCGGCATATTGGCGGCTGCGATCGGTCGCCTTCATCAGTTCCTTGACGGGCTGCGGCAGCTCCCCGGCGGCGAGCCTGCCGGGCGGGCTTTCAAGACGATCCACCACGGCGAGGCGGGCCACTTCGCCGTTGCGGAAGGCGTCCAGGAATTCGGAATAGTTCCGGAAGACCACGCATCCGTTCGACTGACCGTCGGGACCCAGCATGTAGGAATGGGCGAGGATGCCGTCCCGGCCGTGCATCCTGCCCTCGTCGACGGGATTGAGGCGGATGGCGCGAACCCCATGAAAAATTCGCTCGCGCAGAGCAAGATTGTAGACATTCGGCGGCGTTGCCCCCCGCATCTTCGCCTGCACGTGGCCCGGATCGTCCCTGAGGCCGCCAATGCCGGAATGCGCCTCCAGCCGACGGCCGCTCGGCAGGTAGACGGTATGCGCGGCGATATCGTAGATCGCAGTGCGGCCGTCATCGCCCGGCGGCGGCGCTTCGGCTCGCCGGGTCTGAACGCGATCCGGGGCCGGCCGTACGGCGCGCGCCAGCACCGGCATGGCCGATCTGAACCTTTCGTCAAAGGACACGGGACAGGCATCGGGCAGGGCGATGCGGTCGGCGAAGGACGCGGGACGATCATCGAAAGCCGCGAAACGCTCCTCTGACGAGGCGTTCCGGCATCCCGGGTCGGATGTGTCCCTCAGCATCTCCAGCCGATCGGCCGGGGCATCCGATGTGAACTGCGGCTCCAGGCTTGCCAGTTGTACGCGATCGCGCCGGGGCCCCGATCCGAGCGGCGCCTGAAACCGGAAAACGTCAGGGTGGATGGTCCCGAAAACCGAAATACCAGAAGCGGACGATCCGGCATCTTCCGGGTCCGTCTGCACTCCCGCCGGTTTGAGGACGAACGTCAAGACCATCGCGACGCTTCCAAACGCAATCGCGCCGACGCCCAATCGAGTCAAAATCAATAGATCCCCACTCTATCCCACGTGGCCTTTGGCGCAGCGTCCAGCGGCAACGCACGTCCCCCGACGTGCAAGCAGTTAAGCCTGCCGATTGCGGCATAAATGGTTCTTCTGAGAAGCCCCGAAACCGCGCTTTCCGACGGTAGCTGAAGACCGCCGCCTACGAATTTCCAGGGTGCACAAAGGCAATAGTGTGAATTGGCCGAAGGCCGCCGGGGGCGACCGAAGCCTCACCCGTTCGCGCCGAGCCAGCCCTTTTTGGAGATGTCGAAGATGATCCCGTCCGGGTCCTTGAACTTGCGCTCGAAATTCTCCTTCTCCGCATCATTTCCGAGGTCGAAGAAGAAGCTGCCGCCGGCTGCTTCGATGCGCTTCTGCGCGGCAGCGAGATCGTCGACCTGGAAGCCGAAATGATGGGCGCCAACGAAGCTCTTGGCGTCGTCGAGCCCGGAGCCGCGCTTGCCGAAATAGTTGAGGAGGGCGAGGTTGATGACGCCGTCGCTGAGATAGATCGCGGCGGCAAAGTCGAGCTTCTCCTGGCCGACCCGCTTGAGGTCGAAAACCTCCTCGTAGAACCTGGCGGATTTCTCAAGATCGCGTACCACGAGCGCGAAATGCCGAAGCCGTGCCATTGCCGCTTTTCCCTTCTCAAGCGTTCCTGCGCGTGTGCGCGTCACGATTGGCAAACAGCGTGGGATCCGCATAGCCCATGAGCTCCGGCTGGGCCTTGCCGGCCATCACCTGCACATAGACCGGCTCGACGGTGTCGTTGCGATAGCCGTGGATCACGCCGGGCGGGCAGGAGACGCAATCCCAGGGCCCCAGCGCGACCTCGATGCGGCGCCCGTCCTCCTCCTCGAAGAAGACCATGAGCCGGCCCTGAAGCACGAAGAACACCTCCTCGACCTCGTGCGTGTGCGATGCGTTGCCCTCGCCGGGCGGAACGAACATGACGCTCAGCGTGAACGCGCGCGCCGGGATGAAGTTGGCGTCGGGCTTGCCGCTGGTGTTGCCGATGAAGCGGTGCTGGGCGCGCCGGTAGCCGTCAATGGCCGCGTCTGCGAAGGCGTGCCAGTCCGGCTTGCGCTCGCCGAAGCGCGCCACGTAGCGCCGCGCGATCTCCTCGATGCTCACATTGACAAGCTCCGCCGGGCGCGGATGTCGTGCGATCAGCCCCATCACCAAGCCTCCTCATTCCGCCCGCCGGATCAACGGCGCGCGAGCGTTCCGCCAACGAGCTACCTCATCGGCTCCTGCTTGTGAACTTCGCGCATCGCGCCAGGCCTTGGCGCGGGCACGTCACCTCCCGGCGGCACGCCGCGCGTCAAACATGTGGTGGCCGGGAGTGGTCACGTCGCGCAGGTGCTCGGGCAGCTCCTCGCTGCGCCACAGCGTGAGGTCTCCGACAATATCGACAATGCCGTCGGACCGCACGAGCAGAGCCGAATGACCTTGGCCGTGCCGGTTCTGATGACCGGTTCGCTGGGGTCCTCAAAATCAAGCCGCCAGCGAATGTCATTGATCAGGCCCTGCGTCGTCCTGATCTCCTGGCCCGTCGGCAGCCTGATGGTGCAGGCTTCGCCGCTGCGAAAGTTTTTGTGAACGAGAGTGATCACGGAAAACGCACCCCATCGTGGTATTCGCCTTGCCCCGCTTGCGCGAACATAGGGGAGGCGCTTGCGCGGCTGCAAGCCGGCGGCAACGATGTGTCCACGCAATGCCTGATTGATGGGAGCAATGCCCATGCGCGCAGGAACCTTCATCGGGCAATCGGTTCCGAGGCGCGAGGATCGGCGGCTGCTCCTCGGCCGTGGCCGTTTCATTGCCGATCTCGAGCTCGCCGGCATGCTGCATGTCGCCTTCGTGCGCAGCCCGCTCGCGCATGCGCGCATCCGCGCCATCGGCACCGGGCGCGCGCTCGCCTCCCCCGGCGTCGTCGCGGTGGTGACCGGCGCCGACATCCGCGCGCATCTCGCGCCGATCCCGGGCATGCAGAACCGGCCGCCGAAGGCCTGGCGCGAGGCGGTCGAGCACGAGCTCGCCATTCCCGACCAGCCCATCCTCGCAACCGGCAAGGTCTGCCATGTCGGGGAGGCGGTGGCGGCGGTCATTGCAACGGACCGCGGCCTTGCCGAGGACGCGAGCGCCCTCGTTGATCTCGACCTGGAGCCGCTCTCCGCCGTAGCGAGCATCGATGCCGCACTCGCTTCGGATGCGCCGCGGGTGCATGAGACGCTCGCCAGCAACGTCATCGCGCGGCTGCGCATGCGCAAGGGCGACGCGGCGGCGGTCTTTGCCTCGCCGGTGCGCCGGCTCTCGCATCGCTTCGACAACCACCGCTGCGCCGGCATGCCGGTGGAGTGCCGCGGCGTCGTGGCGGCGCATGACGCGGCGCTCGACACGGTCACGGTGTGGTCGGCGACGCAGGTGGTGCACTGGGTGCGCCGCGAGGTCGCCGCCCGTCTGGCGCTGCCGGAGGCGCGCGTGCGCGTCATCGCGCCCGACGTGGGCGGAGGTTTCGGCGTCAAGGGGCACGTCTACCCCGAGGACATTCTGATCCCCTGGCTCGCGCGCCGCTTCAACCGGCCGGTAAAATGGATCGAGGACCGGCACGAGCACATTCTCAACAGCGCGCACGCCCGCGACGACCGCCATGAGGTCGAGATCGCGTTCGACGAGAACGGCCGCATCCTGGCGGTTCGCGACCGGCTCGAGAAGGATTCCGGCGCCTACATACCGGTCGGCATCGGGACGCCGGTCAATACCGCCGTGCATCTGCTCGGTCCTTATCACGTGCCCAACTATGAGATCGCCATCACCATCGTCGCCACCAACAAGACGCCCAACGCCCCCTATCGTGGGGCCGGGCGACCCGAAGCGGCGTTCGTCATGGAGCGGCTCATCGACCTCGTTGCGCATGCGCTCGATCTCGAGCCGGCAACGGTGCGGCTCGCCAACATGATATCTCCGCAAAGCATGCCCTATGACGCCGGGCTCGCTTACCGTGACGGCGCGCGGGTGGTCTATGACAGCGGCGATTATCCGCGCGCCTTGCGCGACGCGATCGATGCGCTGGGCGGCCTTGCCGCATTCCGGCGCGAGCAGGAGAAGGCGCGCCGCGAGCGCCGTTTCATCGGGCTCGGGCTCGGCTGCTATGTCGAGGGCACCGGCGCAGGCCCGTTCGAGGGCGCAACCGTACGCATCGATCCATCCGGGACCATCTTCGTGGCGACCGGCGCCTGCGCGCAGGGGCAGGGGCACGAGACCGTCTTTGCCCAGATCGCCGCCGATCAATGGGGTGTGCGTCCGGATCAGGTCACGGTCGCCATCTCCGACACCGCCGCCATCGCCATGGGTTACGGCACCATCGCCAGCCGCAGCGCGGTCAACTCCTCGTCGGCGATTGTGCTCGCGAGCGGGGAGCTGCGGCGCAAGGTGCTTGCGATCGCCGGCCACGCTCTCGAGTGCGATGTTGCGGACCTCGAGCTGCGCGAGGGCCACGTCATGGTGCGCGGGGTGCCGAAGCTCGCCATGACGCTCAAGGAGATTGCGCAGGCGGCGCGTCCGGGCTGGGATCATGGCCGGCCGCCCGGTATGGCGGCGGGGCTTGAGACAACGGCCTATTTCGAGCCGCCGACCGTCACCTGGTCCTACGCCGCGCACGCGGCCATCGTCGAGCTCGATCGCGACACCGGCGTTCCCGCGATCAGGAGATATGTCGTCGTCCATGACGCCGGGGTTCTGATAAATCCCACGCTCGCCGAAGGGCAGGTGGTAGGCGGCGTCTGCCAGGGACTGGGCGGAGCGCTCCTGGAGGAAATGGTCTATGACGCCAATGCACAGCTTCTGACCGGCTCGCTTGCCGACTACCTGCTGCCGACGGCCGCGGACGTCCCGCCCATTGCCGTCCTGCACCGGCAGACGCCGTCGCCGGCAAACGCGCTCGGGGTCAAGGGACTGAGCGAGGGCGGGGCGATCGCGCCGCCGGTCGTGATCGCCAACGCGGTGTGCGACGCGTTGCGCCCGGCCGGCTTTGAGCTGTTCGCGACGCCGTTGCGTCCGCACGCGCTCGTTGCGGCCATGATGTCAATGGAGGCGCGTGCGGAAGAAGCGCGCGCGGCGAATTGAGCGCTTGACCCCGCGTCCCAGCGGGTCAAATAAAACGCCGTGTTGCAGAGCGCCGACAGCATCGAGGGCCGTGAGCGGACGACCTCCATTGAGCTTCGCGGCATCTCGAAATCCTTCCTCGCGCGCGACGGCTCGATGACGCTCGCGGTCGACGGCGTCGACATCGCCATCGGCGCCAGCGAGTTCGTATCGCTGCTCGGGCCGAGCGGATGCGGCAAGAGCACGCTGCTCTCCATCATTGCCGGGCTGATCGAGCCGTCGGCCGGCGAGGTGCGCATCGATGGCCGCGCGGTCCGGGCGCCCTACACCAATGTCGGCATCGTGTTCCAGAGCGATCTGCTGCTGGATTGGCGCACCGTGCTCGGCAATGTGCTTTTGCAATACGAGATGCGGGGCTTGCCCGCGCAGCCGCACAAGGCGCGTGCGCTCGCGCTGATCGCTTCGGTGGGGCTTGCCGGGTTCGACACTAGGCATCCCTGGGAGCTCTCGGGGGGCATGCGCCAGCGGGTCGCGATCTGCCGTGCCCTCATCCACGAGCCGCCGCTGCTGCTCATGGACGAGCCGTTCGGCGCGCTCGACGCGCTCACCCGCGCGCAACTGCAGATCGACCTGCAGAGCATCTGGCAATCTTCGCGCAAGACCGTTGTTTTCGTCACTCACAGCATCGAGGAGGCGGTCTTTCTCTCGGACCGCGTCATTGTCATGACACCGCGGCCCGGCCGGGTGCGCGAGGTGATCGAGATCGACCTGCCGCGGCCGCGGGCGCTCACTGTGCGCGACGGGACGGTGTTCGCCGACGCCATCCGGCGGGTCAATCATCTGTTCCAGGACATGGGTGTCATCCGGGGGTAAGCTTGCCTGATGCGCGCGCAAGGCCATCCTTTCCTGTGGACCCTGCTTTCATTCGCCATCGTGTTTGTGGCCTGGGAGCTCACGGTGCGGCTGTTCGCCCTGCCGGAATACCTGCTGCCGGGACCGGAGCCGGTGCTCGTTGCGCTCGCGCAGAACATCCGAACCTTGGCGGTGCAGAGCCTGTGGACGGCGGGAACGGTGCTCGCGGGCTTCCTCGTCGCCGCGGCCGTTGCCATACCGCTTGCCATGCTGATCGTGATCTCGCCCGTCCTCGAGCGGCTGCTCTATCCGCCCATGGTGGCGACACAGAGCATCCCCAAGATCGCGCTGGCGCCGCTGTTCATCGTCTGGTTCGGCTTCGGGGTCGCGCCCAAGGTGGCGGTTGCGTTCCTGATCGCATTCTTTCCGATCGTGATCGACACCATCGTCGGCCTGCGCAGCATAGACCCGGCGATGATCCAGCTCGCGCGCTCGATGGGCGCGCCGCCGCGGCGCATCTTTCTCAAGCTTCGCCTGCCGCATGCGCTGCCGATGATCTTCGGCGGTCTCAAGGTCGCCTCGGCGCTTGCGGTGGTGGGCGCGCTTACCGGCGAGTTTGTCGGCTCCGACCGCGGCCTCGGCTACCTGCTGGTGCAGGCCTCGGGCAACCTCAACACCGCACTCCTGTTCGCGACCCTGGTCATCCTTTCGGCAATGGCCATGGCGTTTTTCTACATGGTCGAGATGCTGGAGCGGATCGCCATTCCGTGGCACGCTTCGCAGCGTGCCCATCCGCGTTGACGGCAAAAAAAGCTCAAGGGAGATCACACATGGTTGAGCGACTCGTTCGGGCTGGGGCACGCGCTGGCGCCCTGCTGCTGGCGGCCGCCATCGCGCTTGCGGCATTTCCGGCGAGTGCCGCCGACAAGGTCTCGCTGCGCCTCGACTGGGTCAACAGCGGCTATCACGCAATCTGGTACTACGGCATCGACAAGGGCATCTTCGCCGACGCCGGCATCGATCTCGAAGTGCTGGAAGGCAAGGGCTCGGCAGTCACCGCGCAGACGGTGGGCAACGGCTCGGTGATGTTCGGCACCGCCGATACGGCGGCGGTCATGGGACTCATATCGCAAGGCATGCCGATCAAGATCGTGGGCGGCTACCTGCGCCAGAGCCCGCTCGCCATCATCTTCCCGGCCAGCAAGGGCTGGACCAAATTCTCAGATATGGCGGGCGCCACCATCGGCTGGTCGGCGGGGGGCGCAGCGTCGCAGATCCTGCCCACGCTGCTCAAATCGGCGGGGATCGCCGACAAGGTCCAGCTCGTCAATATGGAGCCGGCCGCCAAGATGACGTCGCTGCTGACCGGCCGGGTCGACGGCATCGACTCCTTCGATTTTCTCATGGTCTCGATCCTCGAGGGCAAGGGGCTCAAGGTCTCGACCGTTACGTATGCGAGTGCCGGCGTGAACGTGCCCGGGCTCTCGCTGATTGCCGGCGACGATCTGATCAAAAAGGATCCCGCGCTGGTCGGCAGGATGGTTGCGGCAATGACGAAGGCCATTACAGCCGCGCGCAAGGACCCGGAGGGCGCCATCGACTCGCTGCTTGTGCGCGCGCCGACGCTGGAGCGTCCCGTGGTGCTGCGCACGCTCACCATGTCGTTCAACCTCTTGGAGCCCGACTGGGCAAAGGGCAAGCCGCTCGCCTTCATGTCGCCGGACGTGATGGCGAGGTCGCAGGACATCCTCGCCCAATACGGCAGCATCAAGAAGCAGCTGCCGACTGAGGACTATTTCACCAACCAGTTCGTGCCGGGGATGTGACGGGCGATCGGTGCTCCTTCGTAGCCCGCATTGAGCGCAAGCGAAATGCGGGGTGGCACTCTCCCGGATTTCGCTGTCGCTCAATCCGGGCTACTACCGCTGTGTCATGCATGGGAGCGCATCCATGGACTTTTTTGACCGCGCGATTGCGCGCGCGAAGCGCCGCCGGGCCACGCAGCCGGTGGCGGTGGCTGCCCAGTACGATGCGGCTCACGATTGAGTGGCGGTAGAGTTGAGCACTGGAGCTCAGTTTGCCTTTCCGCGACGTCAGGCCCAGGGGCTGGAGACAGCCAAGCGGTCCGATCTCAAAGTCATTGAAATCACGCCCTCGGGCTTCGGATTGTATTTCCCCAGGCTCGATGCCGATCTTTGGCTGCCCGGATTGCTCGAAGGCGTCTTCGGCACGCGGCAATGGATGGCTGCCCCCCTTGGTGCCCGAGGAGGCCAGGTCAAAACGCAGGCCAAAGCGAGGGCGGCGCGCGTGAACGGCAAACTTGGCGGGAGACCGCGCAAGAGCAAAGCCGGAGCAAGGACCAATCGGCGCAGAGCGGGATGACCGGCGAATTCAACCTTCCTCATAGGCGCGCTGGAGCACGGGGAGGTCGAGCTTCTTCATCTGCATCAGCGCCTTCATCACGCGTCCGGACCGGCTCGCGTCCTTGTGGGCGATCATGGAAAAGAGCGCCTGCGGCACGATCTGCCAGGACACGCCGAACTTGTCTCGCAGCCAGCCGCAGACCTGCCAGGGCGGATCGCCGCCCGCGCCGAGCCTGTCCCAGAAGTAATCGACCTCGTCCTGCGACTCGCAGTGCACGACAAATGAGACGGCCGGCGAGTGGGTGAATCGCGCGCCTCCGTTGAGCGCCGTGAAAGTGTGGCCGTCGAGCCGGAACGTGACGGTCTGCACCGAGCCTTCCGGCTGGCGGTGCTGCTCGAAGCCTTCCTTGCCGTAGCGGGTGACGGTGTCGATGCCCGAATTCCTGAAGATCGAGATATAGAAATTCGCGGCGTCCTCCGCCTCTTTGTTGAACCACAGGCACGTCGTGATCTTCGCTACGATCGCCATGTCATATTGCCAAGTCACATTTCCGTGTCGCGGCGGATCTTTTTGCTGAGCAGCGCGCCGATTAGCCCCGGCGCTCGCTAGAACGTCAAGCCCGTGCCGAATACCTCTATGGAATAGAAGTAGAGTTCCGCATCCAGGCAGCGCTGGATGTTGGCGGCCCGGCGGAAGCCGTGCTGCTCGCCTGCGAACAGGAAATAGCCGACCGCATTGCCTTTGCGCCGCAGCGCATCCGCCATGACCTGCGCCTGGTCGGGCGGCACGATGGCATCCTCTTCGCCCTGGAAGAAGATCACGGGTTTCGACAGCCGCTCCGCGTGGTAGAGCGGCGAGCGCTCGCGGTAGCGTGCCTCCTCCTGCGGGTAAGGTCCGATCAGCCAGTCGAGATAGCGCGACTCGAACTTGTGCGTGTCGCGCGCGAGCGCCGCCGCATCGCTCACCCCGTAGTAGCTTGCCCCGCCCTGAAAAAAGTCCCGGAAGGTGAGCGCGGCAAGCGTCGTATAGCCGCCGGCGCTTCCTCCGCTGATGACGCAACGCCTGCCGTCGACCAGGCCGCGCTCGGCAAGAAAGCGCGCGCCCGCCACGGCATCGTCGACGTCGACAATGCCCCAGCCCAAATGCAGCCGGTCGCGATAGGCGCGGCCGAAGCCGGTGCTGCCGCCGTAATTCACGTCGAGCACGGCAATGCCGCGGCTCGTCCAGTACTGAATTAAAAGGTTGAGCGTGCTAGAGGCCGCCGAGGTCGGTCCGCCGTGGCACTTGACCAGCAGCGGCGGCCGCTCGGCGGCGGGCGCCGCGTAGTCGGGATTGCGCGGCGCGTAGAACAGTCCGAATGCCGTGCGCGAGCCCGTAGTCGGGAATTCGACGCTCTCCACCTTGGTGAGGCAGTTTGCGATGCTGGGCGTCTCGGCGTCGAGAATGTCGGTTGATTTTTTCAGGATGCTGTGGCCGCCCGAGCCGACATCGAGCGCGACGATGCTTGCGGGATGGTCGGGGGCGCCGGCGCGAAGCACGACCCGGTCGCCGTCGGCGCGCAGCGAGCCAAATTCTGTGAATGGTGTCTCGATCGGCGTCAGCACACCGGATGCGAGATCAAGAGCCGCAAGACGACCCAGGCCTGAGCTCGAATAGGAGCAGACGATCCGGTCGCCGCCTGCAAACGCGTAGGTGGAAGCGCCCAGCTGCCACTGCGGCATGCCGAACTCCGCCTCCATGGGTGCAAGCGGGGTGCACGCGTGCGAGGCAAGATCGAAGCGGTAGAGGTTCCACCAGCCCGAGCGATCGGACACGAACACGATTGCATTTGCGTTCGGCGACCATTCCGGCTGGAAGACCGATTCCGCCTTGCCGCCCGCGATGGGGCGCGGCTCGCCGATGCCGCCGGCCGCATCGAGCTCGGCGAGGAAGAGCGTGGTGCCGTTCCACGGCATATTGGGATGATCCCAGGCGAGCCAGATCAGCTGCGTTGCGTCTGGCGAGAGCCGCGGGGAGCAGAAGAAATCATGGCCGCCGGCGAGCACGCGCCCGGGCTGCGCACCGGAGCTGTCGAGATCGACCGCGACAATGGTGTTGACCGCCTCGCCGGTCACCGTGTGGTCCTCGCGCACCCCGATCCATCGGTTGCGGCGCGCATCGATCACGCCATCGGCAAACCGCCAGTCGCGGCCGCGCGCAGGCGGGGAGGGGGTGAGCGGCTGCGGTTCGGCCGCGCCCGGCGTCTGGCGGTAAAGACGGCCGTCCGCGAAATTGGAGAAATAGGCGATGCCGTCGTGCACGGTCCAGGAGCCGCCGCCGTATTCGTGCACGCGGGTGCGCGCGTTAAAGGGCTTCGGCGTGATGTCCGTCGCGGCGCCATTGTTCTCGGCGCGCACAATGACGGAGCGCCCTTGCTCCTGCGGGCGTCCTTCCAGCCAGTAGACGCGTCCGCGATCGAGGCAGACATCCGAGAGCGCAATGGATTGCGCCACAATGAGATCCGAGGTGATCGGCGACTTCCACGAGCCGAAGGGCGCGGTCTTGACGGAGGTCGTGGTAGACATCGCAATACCTTCGAACGAGATTGTCTCGTCGGCAAGAAGCGACGTCCAGGCGGCCGCCGGAGGCTTACGCGGCCGCCTGCCCGGCGGCGGGCAGGATCAGGGGCTAAGCGGTATGGCTAGGTCGGCCGGCGAGGCTCAGGACAGAGCAAATGCGTTAAGCACCATGCCGAACGCAAAAATCCCCCCGAGGATCAACCCCATCCAGCGCGCAATCCGTTTCTCACTCATGCCAACCTCCCGGTGCACTCCCAGGAGATTAGTCGGGCCAGCAATACGAGGGGTTCAAAACGATGCGCAATTGCCGCGCAAATGATTCAGGAATGCTTAAGATAAAGGGCTGAGACCGGATTTTGCGACCTCTTGCTACCACTCCCGCCGTCATGCCCGCGGATGCGGGCATCCAGTAATCCGTGTAAACGCGACTATTAAGGGTTGCTGGATCGCACGCTGTCGCGGGCGATCCAGGGTTCGCAGGCTATCAGAGCTGGGTGGACGTTTGTCCCCGGCGCTCGGCCATGAACTGGTCGAACTCCTGCTTGTCCCTCGCCTTGCGCAGGCGCACGAGGAACTCCTGGAATTCGCGCTGCTCGTCCTCCAGGCGGCGCAATGTCTCGGCGCGGTAGTCGTCGAAGGCCTGATTGCCACTGGCGGAGCGTGACGGCTGCCACCAGGTACCGCGGTTCTCCCTTGCCTGCATTCCACCGTACCAGTGGCTCATGTGACCGTGCTTCCAGCAACTCATGCGTCCGCTCCCGATGAAAAAGGCCAAGGTGGCCAAGCCGATCGGCCACCAGAACGCGAAGCCCAGAACCACGAGGACGATCCAGGCTGGTTTTCCCAACTCGTCGATCTTCGCAACTACAGGCATATTTTGGCCTCGCCGTGAATGTTAATGACATTTACATAGCTAGAGCGAACACCATTCCCTGTCAAGGGACGTTGCGACCGACGAATGTGCTTTCGGCGTAGCCCGGATTGAGCGACAGCGAAATCCGGGAATCGACGGTGCCACCCGCAAATGTGGTCTCGGATTTCGCGCGCAAGGGCGCGCTCAATCCAGGCTACGAACGTGGATCGGGAACGCCGAGCCCCCGCAGGTAGATCAGCATGGCGGCCTCGAGCAGCTCCTCCGGTGCAATCGGCGCCGCGCGCTGTGCGCCATCGCCACGGCCGAACAAGGATGCGATCCCGTGCGCTATTGCCCAGACGTGGAGGGCCATCATCAGCACCGGGGGGCGATTGTGCGCCGGCATGGCGGCCACGAGCTGTTCCGTGGCCGCGCGCAGGACGGCAAACGTACGCTCGCTGGCCGCGCGCAGCTCCGGACTCGATTCGAGCGAGAGGCCGGTCTCGAACATGGCCGAGTAATAGGCCGGCTCCTCGCGGGCAAACCGCAGATAGGCCTTGCCGAGCCGTTCAAAGGCCGCAAAAGCGTTGGGCTTGCCCCCGTCCCAGGACGCCACGAGCGCAGCCTCGAACAGATCGAAGCCGCGCCGCGCCACATCGACCAGAAGCTCGTCGCGGTCGCGGAAATGCCGGTAGGGCGCCGCCGGGCTCACCCCGGCAAAGCGCGCAGCCTCGGCGAAGGTGAAGCCGGCGGGGCCTTTTTTGGCAATGAGCTCGAGCGCGGCGCGCACGAGGGCCTCCTTGAGGTTGCCGTGGTGATAGCCGCGCGAATCCGACGATCCCGGACCCGATGAACCCGGTCGTGTCCATTTCATGTAAGGAGGCTTTACATGAGCGCGCGCGAGGCGTCCATTTCACTCACGCCACGGATCGCAGTTTTCCGGGATTCATGAGCCCGTAGGGATCGACCTGCGCTCGAAACGCCATCTTCCTTCCTTCCGGGTCGAAGCGGCCTCCGTCCTCGAGCTTGAAAATGTGCGGATTGTTGAGCACGCAACCGTCGTCCTCGAACGAGCGCATGATCTCGTTCAATCGCCGCTCGGTCGTGTAGCGGATGAGGGGAAGACCGCCGATGCGGCAGCGGCCCTTCTCCCTGGTGTACTCGTGATGCATCAGCACTTCGTCGCCGAAGCGCCGCATCTGTTCCTCCACGAGCCCTGGCTCGAACGGGTTCGGCATCACGACCTGAAGGTAGGTCCAGTGCGGCTCGACCTGCAGCGCCATGAGTGTCGTGTGATTGAAGGCGGTCTCGTGGATGCGCCGCAGGTTCGCGGCGGCGCTTTCGGTGTCGCTCACAGCCATCGACCGCTGCCCGTTGAACCTGCCGGCGAGCGCGAAGAAGCGATCGACGTCGCCGTCCTTGACCATGGAGAACATGGCATGCCGGCTGCCGTCAAAATATGCGTTCAACCTTTTATAGAAGGGCGCAAAGCGCCGTTCGACGGCGCTGAGCAGAAAGATGTCGAGGTCGCTCGCGAACGCCGCATTGCCGAAGGCGATCACGTCGCCGTAGGCGGGGAACGTCGCGATGCAGTCGATCCACCTTTCCGCGGCCACCAGCTTGAGCTGCGCTTCCAGGATGATCCCGGTCGTGCCCCAGGCATGAAATACGAACCCCACGTCATCGCCCGACAGGGTGAGAGAGCGAGGGTTCTCCTCCAGCGTCATGATCTTCAACGACTGGATCATGCCGGAATCGCGAATGATGCCGTGACGAACGGATCCGATCCCCGCAAATCCCCCGCCGAGATAGCCGCCGATGGTGGCCGACTTCATGGTCGAGGGGTACATCATCAGCTGCTGACCCGTCGCCAATGCGGCCTCGAGCGCCGAGTGGATCAGGGCTCCTCCCTGCACCTGGATGCTGCCGGGGTTGACGGCCGTGACGTTATTGTAACGGGTCATGTCAAGGACGATGCCGCCTTTGAGCGGCACCGACTGACCGTAGTTTCCTGTACCGCCGCCCCGCACGGTCACCGGAACGCGCCGCCTGGCGGCGGCGGCCGCTACGGTCCCGATTTCCTGCTCGCTGCGCGGCTGCACGACGATATCCGCCCGGCAACTCTGCAGCTGGGGAGTGAGGATCGGGCTGTACCAGTGAAAGTCGTGCGACTTTATTCGCAATTGGCGTGCGTCGGTCGTCGCAGGGACGTCGCCGATGTCGCGCCGGAACTGCTCAACGAGCGTCGCAGTTGCCGTTTTCCCGTGATCGTCGGTCATGGACATGCGGTGGCCGCTCCAATCAGAGCAGAAAATCCTTGTTGGGAAGGCCGAACATCACGCCTCCCCAGTTGCTGCCGTAGAACTCATACTGGTTGGAGATATGCTGGCGCGCGGCCATGAGGTCGGCGAGAATTTGTCCGAAAGGGAGCTCGTCGGTAAGCCCGCCGGCGCCGGTCGCCTTGAACATGCGTGCGGCAAGCTGCGTGCAGCGTTCGATCACGGCGCTTGACTGGAACTTGTACTGCAGCCGCAGCTCGAGCGGCGGCGTCTCGCCGCGACGCGCATAGTCGTGCAGGACCCGAAAATTGCGCTGCAGCGTCGCGCGCATCTGCTCGATTGCCGCTGACGTTTCGGCGCACACGAGCTGCACAAACGGATTCTCGGCCGCTCGCCCGCCCGCGCGCGTGGTCCGGCCGGAGCTGTAGCCGATCAGCGCGGTGAGCATGGCCTTGAGCGCACCAAGCCCGGCGGTCGAGACGCCGCGCACGAAAATCTGTCCGAACGGCAGCCGGTAGAGGCTCGACGTATTGACCGCCTGACCGGCGCCCTTGAGCAGGTAGCTGTCGTGGAGGCGTTGCGTGCGGTAGGCGGGAACGAAGACATCCTCCAGCATCAGGTCGATGCTGCCGCTCCCCTGCAGGCCGGCAGCCTGCCAGTTGTCGACAGTCCTGTAGTCCCGGCGCGGGACGAAGAAGAAGCGCCAGTCAGGCGCGGCATTCTCGGCATGCACCATGCCGCCGACCACCGCCCATTTGCAGTGCTCGGCGCCGCTCGCATAGCGCCAGTGCCCGGTGAGGCGAAAGCCGCCGTCGACCGGCATCGCCGTCCCGGCGGGCATGGTGGAGGAGCAGATCAGTGCGGAGGGATCGCGGCCCCATACCTCCTGCGCCGCGCGATCGTCGATCAGCCCAAGCAGCCAGGACACCACGCCGAGCACGGCGTAGGTCCAGCCGCTCGACATGTCGCCTTCGCTGAGCGCAATCTCGATTTCGTAAAAGGTGCCCAGCTCCATCTCATAGCCGCCCCAGCGCCTGGGCTGGAGCACGCGGAACAGGCCCGCCGCCTGCATTTCAGCGATGGTCTCGGGGAGAACGGAGCGTCTGTGCTTTTGCTCGATCGCGCGCCTGGCAAGCGTGGGGATCATGGCGCGGGCGCGCGCAATCAGCTCTGCGGGCTCTGGCTCAGCCGTTCGATGACTTCTGGATCCTTCCATTGCGCCTCGGCCGGCGTGCGCGCTCTGCATCTAACTTACTTTCGGTGCAGGATGCTGTGCAATCCAGTGACGCGCGATGTCGACGCCGCGGCAAATCCATACGCGGTCATGGTCGAGGGCGTAATCGAGGAATCTGGCGAGCCCCTCCGCCCGTCCGGGCCGCCCGATGAGCCGGTCGTGCAGCGCAAGCGACATCATCCGCGGTTCGCTCTCGCCCTCGCGATAGAGCATGTCGAAGGTGTCTTTCATGTAGGCGAAGAAGTCGTTCGAGGTTGCGAATGCCAGGTTGCCGTCAAACCGGTTGTCGTTGGTCTCGTAGGAATAAGGGATGACGAGGTGGGAGCGGCCCGCGACCGCCACCCAGTACGGCAGCTCGTCGTTGAGCGCGTCGCGGTCGTAGAGGAAGCCGCCTTCCTCCACGATCAGCCGCCGCGTGTTCGGGCTTGGCCGCCCTGTCATCCATCCGAGCGGGCGTGCGCCGGCGATCTCGGTCAGCGTCTCGACCGCAAGCCGCACGTGCTCGCGCTCGACCGAGATCGGCACATGCTGATAGTCGATCCAGCGGTAGTGATGGCTCACGATCTCATGGCCGGCCTCGACCATGGCGGCGGCGACCTCGCGATTGCGCGCGAGCGCGGTGGCCACTGCCAGGATGCCGACCACGATCTTGCGCTCCTCGAACAGTCGTAGCAGCCGCCAGACGCCGCGCCGGCTGCCGTATTCGAAGGAGGATTCCACCAGCGGGCTGCGTGCCCTCCTGACCGCCGGAAATCCGATGTCGGTGAGCATCGCTTCCGACACGCGGTCGCCGTGCAGCAGGTTGAGCTCGCCTCCGGCCTCGTAGTTGAGCGAAATTTGCAGCGCGAGCCGCGCCTGCCCGGGCCATTTCGGGTCGGGCAGGCGTTTGCCGTACCCCACCATGTCGCGCGGATAACCGGACGCCTTCGATCTCCTTTGCGCTCTTGCCTTCATGCTCGTTCTCCGCCGGCGCGTCGGGATAGATTGCGGCACAGACTGCTCCGAAGCTTGTTTGACGGGTGCACGTTGTGCGGTTTTACTGCCGGCCGCGCTCACCATTACGAAATCAGGATCGCGCGATGCCGCTCAAGCTGGGGATGTTTCTGACGCCGGGGAGCAACCCGAGACGCCCGATCTGCGATATCATCAGCTGGAATCTCGATGTCATCCGCAAGGCCGAGCAATACGGTTACGACGAGGTATGGGTGGGCTCGCATCTCACCTCGCATTATTCCCCGATCGCCTGCCCGCTGCAGGTGATCGCGCGCGCGAGCGCCGAGACCAGCCGGATCATGCTCGGCACCGGCGTCACCGTGCTTTACCAGAACCACCCGCTGACCGTCGCGGCGCAGCTTGCCCAACTTGATCACATGACGCGCGGCCGGATCAACTTCGGATTTGGGGCCGGCGCCACGGTGAGCGACAAGATCATGTTCGGTGTCGATGGTCCGACCAGTCACGACATGAGCATGGAGGCGCTCGACATCATCCTGCAAGCCTGGAGCGAGACCGGCCCGCGCGGCTTTCGCGGCAAATACTGGCAGGTGCATCCCCCTGTCGATGCCTATTCCGGCGGCAATTACGGCTGGCATTACCGGCCCTACACGAGCTACGAGCCGCGCATTGCGTTTGCCGGCGGTTTTGGCGCCACGTCGTCGATGCTGCGGCTTGCCGGCGAGCGCGGTTACATTCCGATGAGCCTCAATTTCTTTGCCGCGCATCTGCAAGGTCACTGGGAGTCCGTGGCGCAGGGCGCGCGCGCGGCCGGCCGCACGCCGGACCGGGGCCGCTGGCGCATGCTGCGCGACATCTTCGTCGCCGATACGGATGCAGAGGCTCGGCGCGCGGTTCTCGACGGCTTTGCCGGGCGCTTCTGGAACGAATATTTCAAGCCGATCGCCGAAAAGCTCAACGCGACCCACATGTTCAGAAGGCCCGATGCCGATCAGACGGCCGAGCTCACCGCCCAGTATCTGGTGGACAGCAGGGCGTGGGCGGTCGGAAGCCCGGCAACGGTAGCCGCACTTGTTCGCGAGCAGTTCGAGACGGCGGGAGGTTTTGGGACGCTGCTGATGCTGGGCTCCGATTATGCCGATGAAGGCGAACGCAGGAAGTGGTTCCGCTCCATGGAGCTTCTCGCCACCGAGGTCATGCCGCAGCTCTCGGATCTCCCGGTGCGGCCGTCATAGCTGCTCGTTTCAATGCGTATCGAATACGGCCTGATAGGCCGCGAGCTTCTCGCGGATTGCCGAGATCTCGGCCTGCGTGGGATGGTCGGGGTTGGCGGTCGGCGGCAGCGCGCCGAACCGCATCAGGCACGCCAGCAGCAGCAGCCGTGCTTTCGTTGCCGTCAGGTTGCCCCCGCCGAGCAGGCGGTCGCGCGCAGGAACGAAACCGTCGTTGTTGCCGCGTCCGACCCGCACCACCGGCATGCCGCTGTGCACCGCGCGCAGCATCAACCGGTGGCGTGACGTCGAGGTCATGATGCCGTAGGGCGAAAGTCCCTCGACCACAAAGCCGGCGAGCGGCGCGTGCCGCAGGTTGCGCTCGATCCGTGCCAGCAGATCGACCTCCCGCTCGAGATCGATATCGAAGTCGTCCATGTCGTAGCTGCCGTCCTTGACAATGACGACCTTCGGGATGGCTCCGTCCAGGAGCGCACCGGCGGCATCCTTGATAGGCACCTCCATTGTCGTGACTGCGTTGCCGTCATGGCGCACGCCCAGCGTCCGAGCCGGCAGCCGCGAAATGTTGACCTCCGATGCGAAGCTGTGGCGGCTCTGCGGCACGTATGTCAGCCGCGGCGGCCCGTCGTGGCCGACCGCGCCGATGATGCCGCCGTGGCCGCCCGTGGTCACATATCCGCCCGGCCGGGCGTCGCCCTTCTGCACGTCGCGCGCTGCAAAGATCTGCTGCTCCTGGATCAGCACCATGCCCGCCCGGTTGCGGCCCTGCGCGTCGGCCCATACGCGCGAGAGGATGTAATCGATGGAGTCGATGTTGTTCTTGGCGCCGTCGGCGCTCACCTGTCCGTGCGGGCGCTGGGCGGCATTGCCGCAGACCGGTACGGTGCAGTCGAGCAGCAGATTGAGCCAGTAGATCGTCTCCTCGATGCGCGGGCTGCCCTGCGTCCAGATCGCGCCCTGATACCTTCCGGTTGCGAGCGCGCGCTGCACGACGTTGGTGATGCGAGAGAGCCCGGCGCGCGGCTCGTGGCTGTCGAGGTGATAGGGCTTGTAGGAAAAGAAGTCGCGCCCGCGCCGTTCCGGCGAAATATCGCCTTCGCCGATGTCGGTGCGCTCGGCAGCCGCGAGACCCTTGGTGTATCCCGCCGGCGGAAGCGCCCGGTAGAAATCGACGTCGACACGGGACGAGATCAGGTTGCCGAAACCCCGCTCGCCGATCGCGAGGCGGTCGATCTCCTCGAAGATGCGCGCGCCGTCGGGATAGAAGGCTTGCCGGGCGCGCTCGGCGGGAGCGCCGGCCGCGGCGCAGTCCTCCTCCCAGGCGCCCTTGTCGGCTTGGCGCGCCATGTAGGGCAGGGGATAGAGCCCGTCCTCGGGGGCAAGCGCGATTTCATAGACCGGCCTCCCTCCGGCTGGCTGCTCCTTGTGAAAATGCCCCTGCGCGTCGAGGTAGCCGTCGGGCGGCCCATAGAGCTCGCAGGCGTCGCGCTCGAGCGGATGGGCGCTGAATTGCTCCACATAGACCGTCACCGGCGCGGCCAGCCGCTGCGGGCGCAGCACGTCGAAGCGCGCGGGCGTCCCATCGGGATTGGCAATCGGCGGCAGACCGTATTTCGCCCGCGCCTTGTTGCTGGTCACCAGCGGCGGGCTGTTCTGGATGGTGGCGTTGGGGCCGGCAAAATGCGCAATGCGCGGTTTCCCCGTCATGATCGCACACCGTCAGGAGGCGGCGCGCAGCCGCGCCGGCTCGGCCTTCCAGCAAGCCTCGATCTCTTCCGCGCTCGCCACCTGCCCGAAGTACGCATCGATGTTGCGCAAAGTCGCGTCGTGGTCGATCTGGCTGTAGGTGGCGGTGCAGTCGTTCGTGAACACGACATAGTAGTCGCGCAGGAACGCCTGCCGGGCTGTGGTCTCCACGCAGACGTTGGTCGCCACCCCGGTCATGATCACGGTGCGGATTTTCTGCGAGCGCAGCACCAGGTCGAGGTCGCTCCCCTCGAACGCGCCGTAGCGGTGCTTGGTGACGATCACCTCGTCGGAGAGCGGCCCGATCTCGTAGAAGTCGCCGCTCCACGCATTCGGCTCGCACACCGGGATCGAGACGTAGGCGCCCCGGCGGCGCCGCTGCGCGTGCTCGAGCCAGACCTCGGACAGGTACCAGTTGGGTCCGGTATTGTAGACGTTGCGGATCCACACGCATTTGACCCTGGCGGCGCGCGCGGCTGCGACCAGCCGCGCAAGGCGGGGCACCATCTGCTGGACCGCCGACACATCGCGACCCTCCCGATGCATCGCGCCGCCTTCCGCGCAGAAATCGTTCTGGACGTCGACGATCAGGATCGCGCAATGCTGCGGGTCAACCTTTTCGGTCAGGGTCTTCAGCATGGCGAGCTCCTATGGCTGAGTAACTACTCATTTCTGTCATTCCGGGGCCCGAGCGCAGCGAGGGAGCCCGGAATCCAGTAGTCACCGGCGGAGGTTTACTGGATTCCGGGCTCGCCACTTCGTGGCGCCCCGGAATGACGTTGAGTGAACGAAACATCGCTATTGTAATCCTATGGCTTGAAGATCATCGCGTTCACGTCGAACGGCTTGGCTATCAGCTTGTGCCTGACCGCGAGATCGAGGTTGGCCTGCAGGCTTGGCACGTTGAACTCGGTCGAGAACACCGGCAGCGTGACCTCCTTGACCACGTCGGGCTTCATGCCGGTGAACTTGGCGACCCAGTCGTCGCGCTCCTCCTTCGAGGTCGTGGCCATCAACTGCGTGGCGCGGTCGATGGCGCGCCGAAAGCGGCGGGCCAGGTCAGGGTTGGCCTTGATCCAGCTTTCCTTGGCGAAGTAGTTCGCGACGTCCATGCCGGGCACCGTGTCGAGATAGGGATAGGCCAGGATGCGGGCCTTGCCGGATTTTGTCATGAAGGTGACGAACGGCTCGACGTTCCACACCGCATCGATGCGTTTTGCAAAAAGCGCGTCGGCCATCTGCGGAAACGGAATTTCCAGGAACTCGATCCTGCTCGCATCGACGCCTTTTTTCGCCAGCCATTCCTGCATGTGCACGTAATTGATGCTGTTCACGAGGCCGGCGGATATCCTCTTGCCGGCGAGATCGGCGGGCGCGCGGATTGCGTCATCGGCGCGCACCAGGAGGGCGGAGTTGTCCGGAGGCTGCGTGTTGATGTGCACGCCGGAGGCCAGAAACATGAGATCAAGGCCATTGGCGCGCGCAACCATGGTCTCGAACACGGCCGAGCCGCCCACCTCGGCGCTGCCGCCGAACACAGCCTCGATCGACACCGCGCCCTGCGCGACCGGCGACCACGTCACCGAGAGGTTCTCCTGCGCGAAATACCCCTTGTCGCGCGCCACCAGCAGCGGCGAGTAATTGGCGATGGGAATATCGACCACGCGAATGGCCGCCGGCTGCGAGGCCTGCTGCGCGACCACGCGCCCGGGAGCCCACAGGACGAGCGCTGCCAGCGTCGTCACGCAAATTGCCTGCAACATCCGGAACACGCGATTCTCCTTTCGATCTATCCTCTGCCGCTGCTTTCCTGGTGCCAGCGGATGAGCCTCGATTCGCCGATCAGAAACAGCCGGTTGAGCACATAACCGAACAGCGCGAGCGTGAAGATGCCGGCATACATGTCGGGGACCTTGAACGTGCGCTCGGCCAGCAGGGTGAAATAGCCAAGCCCGTCGTTGGAGACAATCATCTCCGAAAGGATTGCCAGGATCAACGAGATGGCGAGGCTGATGCGCATTCCGGTGAGAATCTGCGGGCTGGCCGCGGGCAGCACCACTTCGCGCAGCGTCTGCAGCGTCGTGAGGCCGAGCGTGCGGGCAGTGTCGAACTGCACCGGATCGATCGCACGCACCCCGCCATAGGTGTTGAGCAGGATCGGAAACAGGGAAGCCACCATGATCAGCACCACCTTCATCTCGTGCCCGATGCCGACAAACAGAACCAGCACCGGAAGATAAGCCGGCCCCGGGATCGGCCGAAACACTTCGATGAGCGGCTCCAGCAGGTTGTAGAGGATGCGGTAGTAGCCGATCGCCACCCCGACGCTGATGCCGAGAGCAACCGCGAGGAAATATCCAAGCATCTGCCGCCAGAAGGTTGCGAGCAGATGCTTGACCAGCGTGCCGTCGGCGACGTTCTCGTACCAGGCCGTGAAGATGCGGGTGACCGGCGGCCAGGTCGGCGTATCCATGATGTAGAGCGCGGAGAATTGCCAGAGACCGAGCAGCAGCAAGATCAGGATCACTCCCGAGCCGCGGGTGGTCTGCAGCCAGCGTATGACGTGCTCGATCATGCCGCCTCGGCACGCCCGGCAAGGACCTGCCGCACGATCGCGTTGTAGAGATGCGCGCGAAGCTCCAGATAGATCGGTTGGCGGCGGGTCTCGACCTGGTTGCGGGGATAGGGCAGGGGGACATCGAGGATCTCGGCGACCGAGCCGGGCGAGGCGCTCAGCAGGACGATCCGCTGCGCGAGATAGAGAGCCTCGTCGAGATCGTGCGTGACGAACACGACCGTGAGCCCCAGCTCCCGCCACAGCTCCAGCAGCAGGTCCTGGAGCTCGACGCGCATCATGGCATCGAGCGCGCTGAAGGGCTCGTCCATCAGCAATATCTCCGGCCGCCGCGCCAGCGCGCGCGCAATCGCCACGCGCTGCTGCATTCCGCCGGAGAGCTGATAAGGATGATAGTCGGCGTAGGCCGCAAGCCCGACGACGTGGAGCTGCGCGCGCGCGGCAGCCTCGATCTCCTTGCGGGAGGAGTGCGAGCGGTACTTGATGCCGAGGCAGACATTGTCGAGCACCGTCTTCCACGGAAAAATGGATTTGGTGTACTGCTGAAAGACATACATCATCTCGGGGCGCGGCTCGGTCACGCGCTCGCCGCGCAGCCGGACAGCTCCGGCCGTTGGCGCCGATAATCCCGCCGCAATATGCAGCAGCGTCGACTTGCCGCAGCCCGAGGGTCCGACCAATGCGATGAATTCCTTCTCGCCGACCGCGAACGAGACATCCTTGCAGGCAACGCGGCCATAAGCGCTGAACTGCTTGCTTAGCCGCTCCACCGAAAGGTAACCCGCCATCCCACCACCATCGCCGCGCCAGCCTCCGCAAGTCTGCGCATTTTCAGTTGCAAAGCAAGAATCGCACCATGCCCGCACGCGACAATGGATTCGCGCGGAGCTTCTGAAAACATCCCCTGATTGGTAGAGCGGATTAGCGAAGCGTAATCCGCCGCCTGCCGCGGCGGGTTACGCCTTCGGCTACCAGCCTACCAAAATTGGCGGAAGAGAGTGGGAGTCGAACCCACCAAAGACCGGCTAGCGGCCTCTCCCGGATTTGAAGTCCGGACGTCCCACCGGAGACGCTTCCCTTCCCTGGTCCGTCGATAGCGACTGCTCGTCAGCGCCGCGACGGAATAGGCCGAGACGAGGCTTGTTGATCCGGCGCAGATCGCCGTGCCGCAATGTCACGCCGTGGCGATCGAAGAATTCGAGAATCTGGATCGCAACCTTGCGGCCGTTGTCGAGACGGTCGCGGAACTCGGCGGCAGCGAATTCTCCGTTCGGCGCCTTGGCCGCGAGGTCGGCGGCAATCTCCGCCATCTCGGCGACCGTGTCGCGAAGAAAGAAATGATCGCGCGCCACCTCATCGACCTTGCCCAGCCGGCCGAGCAGCTTGAACAGCGCGCGGATGTGGCTCTCGTCCCTGTCGATCATGGTGGCGATGTCGCGCGTGCGCGGCGGGCGAAAGCGCGCATCCGCTGTAAACAACGGTTTCACCTCGGCCCATAACGATTGCTCGGACGCGGTCAGCCGTACCGCATGGTCCGGCAACCTGAGCCACGCGCCATCGAGCACGATCTGCTTGGCCTTTGCGAAAGCCTGCACGGCATGGACGAAGGCCGGCGCCGGCAGCCGCGGCGTGATGGAGACTCGAAGACGTTCCATGCCGAGCCCGGGCAGATCGGGGTGATCGGCGTGAAACGCTGCAAGCGACGCAAGCAAGCCGCGCTCGAGCTCATTCCAGCGCTGCGGCGACAGCGCGATGACGGCACGCGGCAGCCTGATGCAAACAAGGCGCAGCTTTTCCGCAAGGCGCGTGACGTCGTCCATGCCGAGCGCGCGGTCGCGTGCGAAGGCGGAAAGCTCGACATAACCCGGGTCACACGCGAGCAGTGCGGCAAGCGCATGCTCCCAATCCTCGCTGCCGCAGGCCTCGAGCTGCGCCAGCCGCTGCGGCGTCCGGCGTCTGCGCGCTGGAGCGCGCAGGTCGAGAAAGCGCCCGCCGCCGATGGTGCGCTGCGCCGATGTATCGCGCACCACGAAGCGATCGCCCGCCGCCGCGGCAACCGGTCGGTCAAGCACGAGCTGGATGCGGGCTTGGGCGCCCGGCGCGATCGGCCCCTCGCCCAGGAGCACGACCCGCGCGCCGACTTCCGCGGCCGCGTGGTGCAGGCGCACGGGCATCCAGTGCGCGATCGGCTTTGGCTCGGAGCCTAGCACGCGCAGCGTCGCATCGATCCGGTCGGTGGGCGCGTGCAGTTCGGGATCGAGCACCATGTCGCCGCGGCGGATTGCATCCTTGCCGATGCCGTCACCGGCGAGGTTGAGCGCGCAGCGCTCGCCGGCCTGCCCACGGTCGGCCGCGCGGTTTTGCGCATGGATTGAGCGCACGCGCGCCGGCATCCCCGACGGGCTGATCCTTACGTGGTCGGCGACGGCCACCGTGCCCGACAGCACGGTGCCGGTAACGACCGTGCCGACGCCGGTGAGCGAGAAGGAACGATCGACCGCAAGGCGAAAGCGCCCCTTGGGTGCAGCGCTTTCGACCGCCTGCGCCCGCGCAAACAGCCGCTCGCGCAGCGCATCGAGCCCTTCTCCGCTCACGCTCGAAACCGGCACGATCTCGGATCCGGCAAGCGCGGTGCCGTCGAGGGCATCCGCAATCTGCGCGGCGACCGTCTGGCGCTGCTCGGGAGAAACGAGGTCGACCTTGGTGAGCGCCACAATGCCGCGCCCGACGCCGAGCAGATCGACAATGGCGAGATGCTCTCTGGTCTGCGGCATCACACCGTCGTCGGCCGCCACGGTGAGCAGGACGAAATCGATGCCGCCCGCCCCGGCCAGCATGTTGTGAATGAACTTCTCGTGGCCGGGCACATCGACGAAGCCCAAGGTTTTACCGTGCCGCGTCGCGAGATAGGCAAAGCCGAGGTCGATCGTGATGCCGCGCGCCTTTTCCTCCTTGAGGCGGTCGGTGTCGATCCCGGTCAGCGCCCGCACCAGGGCGGTCTTGCCGTGATCGATGTGGCCCGCGGTGCCGACAATCAAGGCACTCCCTCCTCAAAGATCGAGGCCGGCAAGGTTCGCCGTGAACGCCGCCTCATCCTCCAGGCAGCGCAAATCAAGGATCTGCGCCCCCTTCTCGATGCGTCCGACGACCGGGACTGGGAGGCGGCGAAGCGCAGCCGCAAGCCGTTCGAGCGCGCGGCCCTCGCCGCGCGTCGCGCGCGGCCGGATCGCAAGCCCGGCGCTCGGCATCGTCTCCAGCGGCAGCGCGCCGGAGCCGATCTGGCTCGCGCATGCAACGATCTCGACGGTAAAGACATCGCCAAGCCTGGTCGCGACCACGGGCAACAGGCGGCGCGCCATGGCGGCGATTGCCGGCTTCTTGCGCGCGAGCAGCCGGATGGTGGGGAGCCGCTCGGCCAGCCTGTCCGGATCGCGGTAGAGGCGCAGCGTCGCCGCGAGCGCGGCCAGCCGCATCTTGTCGATGCGCAGCGCCCGCTTCATGGGATTGCGGGCGATCTTTTGGATGAGCTCGCGGCGGCCCACGATGAAACCGGCCTGTGGCCCGCCGAGCAGCTTGTCGCCGGAAAAGGTGACGATGTCGGTGCCCGCGTCGACCGCCTCGGCAACTGCCGGCTCGTGCGCCAGTCCCCAGCGGGACAGGTCGACGAGGGTGCCGGAGCCAAGATCGCTCACCAGCGGCACGCCGCGCTCGCGGGTGATCGCGGCAAGGGCGCGTGTCTCCACCTGCTTGGTGAAGCCCTCGATGCGATAGTTCGACGTGTGGACCTTGAGCACCAGGGCCGTCTTCGGCCCGATCGCCTGCGCATAGTCCTTGCCGTGCGTGCGGTTGGTGGTGCCGACCTCCTTAAGCTTTACACCGGCGCGCGCGATGATATCGGGCAGCCGGAAGGCGCCCCCGATCTCGATCAACTCGCCGCGCGACACGACGGCTTCGCGACCCTCGGCCAGCGTGTTGAGCACGAGCAGCACGGCGGCGGCGTTGTTGTTGACGACGGTCGCATCCTCGGCGCCGGAGAGCTCGCAGACGAGCCTGCGCAGATGATCGTCGCGCTCGCCGCGCCTGCCTGTGGCGAGATCAAGCTCCAGGGTGACGGCGGAGCGCATGGCGGCCACCGCAGCTTCCACCGCAGCCTCGGCGATGAGCGCGCGGCCCAGATTGGTGTGCAGCACCGTTCCGGAGAGATTGAAGACCGGCCGCAGGTTCGAGCACGCATCCGCCGCGAGCCTCGCGAGCGCCGCGTCGGCGATGGCCTCCGGTTGGCTCGGCGGCGTATTGCCGGCGCGCAAGGCGGCGCGCGTCGCGGCAAGCGCCTCGCGCACCGCCGTCACCGCGGCTGGTCGCCCGAAGCGCACAATCGCAAGCGCCACCGCGTCGGCCTTGAGCACATCGTCGACCGAAGGCAAGGCACGCAGACGTGCGTCGGGGTTGCCGGTCATTGCAGTCGTGTGCCCTTCGGTCTACGGTCACGCACGAAACATCACGTTCAGGAATAGCTTATGTCGATTTCCTACACCAATGTCCGCGCCGAAGTGCGCGACGACATTGTCGCGGCGCATGATCGCGCCTGGAAGCGGATTGCGCGAGCGGGCGCATGGTTTGGCGGCAAGACCCGCGTCGCCATCGCTGCGGAGACGCGGCACGCGCCCGACTGCGCGCTGTGCGCGCGTCGCAAGCAATCGCTGTCACCCTACGGCATGGACGGCACGCATGACGCGCTTGGCGCATTGCCGGAGCGGGTGGTGGAGCAGATTCACCGCATCGTCACCGATCCGGCACGGCTCACGCGTGGATGGTTCGATGCCCTCATGGCCGCCGGCACGCGCGACACCGAGTATGTCGAGATTGTCGGCGTCGTGGCTACCGTAGTCGCCATCGATACATTCTGCCGAGCCGTCGGCGCGCCCCTTCATCCGCTGCCCGCGCCGCAGGAGGGCAAGCCGCACAATCGGCGTCCCCGCACCGCCCACCAGCGCGGCGAGGCGTGGGTGCCGATGATCCACCCCAAGGATCTGGAAGTCGAGCCGGACACGGCGGAGGAGCAGTCGCTCGCCACCTACTGGGGCGGCGTTCCAGCCAATATCCGGCGCGCGCTGTCGCTCGTTCCCGAGGAGGCGCATGAGTGGTTCCGGCTTGTGGAGGTGCAGTACCTGCCCGGCAAGGCCATGCGGGATTTCGCGAACGAGTACCGCGCCATCACGCACGCGCAGATCGAGCTGATCGCGGGGCGCGTCTCGGTCCTCAACCAGTGCTTTTATTGAACCACCTCCCATGTCGACTTGCTCCGTGCGAGCAGCAAAGCCAAGAACGAGAACTTCGATCTGAGCCTCATCATCGGCAAGGCGGGGGATGGCAACATTCCGCACGGCGCGTTGCTGGTGGCATTCGCGGAGGCGGCGCTGGGCGCCGACGATGCGCGGCTGGCGGACACGCAGGTGAAGATTCGGGCGGCCATCGGCGATGCCGCACTGGTTGATGCCGCCGCCATTGTCGCGACGTTCAACGCCATCGACCGGGTGGCGGACGCAACCGGCATCCAGATCGAGGACGCCAAGGCGCAATCGACCGCCGACGTTCGCGCCGCGCTCGGCATCAACGCATTTGCCGAGAGCCGCGGCGAGGTTGCCGATCCGCGCGCCGCGCAGCCCGCGCCGCAGATGGCGGGCTGAGAGGTCGAATCGCATTTGGAGCCGGTGGCCCCCTCACCCGGCGCCTTCGGCGCCGGGTGAGGGGGCCGCGGCCGAGAGGGGGCAGCTTGTTACGCCCGCATGAGCAGGCGGCGCGCCTGCTCGATGGTCGTGCGCGCATAGTGCGTGAGGTCGTCGTCCGACGCGCTGCTGATCGGATGACCGATGATCGCGAACTCATACGCGGGCATGCCGAGAACCCGGCACATGAGCTCGGCCGCGCTCACGAAGCGTGCCGTCATTACGCCGAGGGCAGGCACTCCCTGCCGTTCTGCCGTGATTGCGTCGTGCAGACTGCACGATGAGCAGCTGCCTCAATCTCCGACGCCAGTGACGACCGCCTGCCAGTTCCTGATCTCGTCGACGATCGGCGCATCGGCAGGCGCGCTGTAGTTCGACTTCGTCCTCCAGACGACGTTTGCCACGCGCAGCTCCTCGCGCAGCATGCGCTCGAGCCGCGCGAAATAGCCCCTGGTGCCCTCCTTGCCGTTGGAGATGAATCCGACGGTCTTGCCCGCGAGCGAGGTCGCGCGCGCGGCAGGCTGCACGCCTGCTGCCTTGTTCTCGTTGGTGGGGTCAAGCACGCGAAGGATCATGAGCTCTGCCTCCCGCTCGTATTGCCGCGGCTCTCGCCGCCTTTCACTCCTTTGGCGGCTCGCAATCGATGCACGCGCCGATGGCTGCGGTAACGGCCTTGGTCCTGCTGCCCATCCAGGGCGCAATGACGGCGCCGAAGCCACCGGCCGGCCCGCCCGCGGCCACGACCAGAAGATGCTCCGGCGATTCGAGCGCGCTGTGAATGCGCTCGCCGCGGTCGCGCACCACCGCGCCCTTTCCGACATCCGCCCATTCCGCGCGGCGGATGCGTGCGCGCTCGTAAAGGAACCCGGCAACGTCCTGCTTGGTCCAGCCGGCGCGCTCGATATGGTCGCGCAGCTGCTTGGGAACCACGATGGCATAGTTGCCGCCGTAGATCGAATAGTGCCGCTGGTTCGCGCGCATCTCCGCGGCGAAGGTCTCCAGAATCTCCTTCGGGTCCGTGGTCCACTCGTTCATGATCTGCCGCGGCGCCATGGCCGCCATCACCGTCACGGCCGAGGCACCCTCCGGCACACCGCGCACCACGGAGAGGGGCTGCCAGGTCGTGCCTTCCTCATCCTCCGCCACGCAATAGGAGAACTTGCCGGGGTGGCCGAGCGTGGTGCGGTCGATGCCGCCGGGGCGCACGTCGAGCAGATTGATCAGCGCGAGCCGCAGCGCCCGTCCGATCACCGCGGTTGCGCGGTCGCTGTTGGCCAGCGCATTGAAGGTGGCGTTGGCTCCGATCTCAAGCCGGACCGGCCCGTTGATGATGACGAGGATGGCGCATCCGCCGGTGCTCGAGGTCACGCCATGGAGCAGGAACTCGTCCTTCATCATGGCCTGCCAGGCGGTGGCGACGACCGGAAAGTGCATCGGCAGGCAGCCCGCCATCACGGCGTTGACGGCGAGCTTCTCGGCGGTGATGGGCTGCGCGCGCACCGGCTCGATGCCGATGAGCTGATCCGGCGGCATCAGGGCCCAGTCGAGGCAGGCTTCCACCGCCGGCTGCGTGGGCGGAACAACTGGCAGGCCGTCGGTCCAGCCGTTGCTGTGATAGAGCTCCTGTGCGGCGGCAAAATCGCCGGCCTCGTACACTTTCGAGGTGAGTGCTGCCTTGAGCGAAGGTTCCATGGCACCGGCCGAAATTCCGCCCGCCAGATCGCGGGCAGCTTACATCATCGCCAGGCGTCGACGGAAACGGTCGCGTCCTTGCGCAGCGAGCCGCCGAACATCTTCCAGGCGCCCTGGGTCTCGCCGCCGGCGACCACGATGTTGATCTCCTGCGGCAGGAACATCTGGACCAGCTCCTCGGGCCTGGCCTTGAGGCGGCTCGCGTAGGGCTCGACGCCGGTGACCGCCAGCGGCCGCACCAGCGTCTGGATCCACTGATTGTCCCAGTACTCGCGGGCGGGCAGACGCGCGTTCTCGGCGCACCAGTCGATCAGCTTGCGCTTGTCGTCGAAACCGAGCTCGACAAAACCGCGCGCGGCGATCGGATCGAGCACGATCAATGGCGGGATGTGGTGCTCGCTGGCGGTGAGGCAGCGCAGGAATTTTTCTTTCCACGTTTCGCGCGGACCATATCCGCTCTGCGTATACCAGCCGCCGAAGAAGACGCTCACAGCGCTGTCGGTCGGCTTGAACCCGTGCTGCACGTGGAGCGGCTCCCACGGGCTGCGCTCTTCGTTCTCGGGGAAAGCGGCCGTGTAGGCGTACCAGTTGCCGAGCGAGCCGAGGTACGACTCTCCCGGCACCGATCCGCCTTGGAGATTCTGCGACAGCAGCCCGAAGGCGCGGCCAATGGTGGCGTTGGCATGGTTGTAGGGACCGAGCACGCCGATGCCGGCGTCCATGCCGATCTCGCGCCGGATCGGCCCATTGATGACGGAGATGGTCGCGAACGAGGTGGTGCTGCTCGACCGCGCGGTCTGGCCGCTGGCGGCGAGCGCGAGGATGACCGGCAGATATTCCGGCCGCGCGCCGGCCATGACCGCATTGACCGCAACCTTCTCGACCGTGAACTCCCAGAACTCGCGGAAACGCGCCGGACGCATCCGTCCGACGACCTTGTCGGGGGGATGGCGCGTTCCCTTGAGCATCTTCTCGACGCGCTCCTGCGTCGGGAGCACGACCGGCAGATAATCCGTCCACTTGTTGTCGACAAACAGCCGCTGGAGGTTGTCTTCCGTATCAGGCGCGAGCAGGCGCGGCGTTGATCGCTCGAAAGAGATGCCCTTCAAATCCTCGTCAGTAAGCGCGCCGATCAGTCCCTCGATCACCTCCTGCATGAAGGGACGCCGGGAGACCGGATCGGTTCCCTCGATGTAGGCGCGCAACTGGGCGGGCGTGCGGTCAACGACCGGCTGCGGAACGAACGCCTGCCGCGTCCGCGGCATGCCGTTCGCGAGGGCGCTCGCGCGCGCGAGCCGCGCGAACACATGGGTGTGAACGGCGACGCTCGGGACGCCGCTCGCCTCCAGTGACATTGCCAACCCGACGACCGTCGGGCAGCAGGTGCTTCAAAGCCCGACACCGAGAATCGCCGCGGCGCCGTCGGCAGCGATTCTTGCGCGCATGCCGGGGTCGTCTTCCCAGCTTTCGCGTGGCGTGATGATGCGTGTGACGACTGCGGGCAGGTGCGCCGCGAACCACTGCCGCAGCTGCTCCATGAAGGCTGCGGAGTTGTCGAACAGGCAGTCGACCAGGTAGAGGAGCCTGCCGTCGAGACTGGGTTGCCGTGCAGCAAGACCCTTGCCGGCGACTTTCGGCGGGTAGCCGCGCGGATCGTGAACCGTCAATAGCTTATCCATCGGCAATTCTCCGGCGCGCGTTGGGCGAAACCGATATACACAAAAACCAGCGGCGCTTCCAATTTCCATGGCGCTGATCTCGGGTAAACCCGAAATCAGCGGGTCCTGCCCCGGAATGACACGTCAGGTACGCCATACGCCGTCCGCGAGGTAGCGGTCGAGCGCGACGGCGGCGGTCGCGCCATCGCCGGCAGCGCTCGCCGCTCGATGAGGCGACGAGCAACGGATGTTTCCCGCCGCGCACACGCCGGCGAGCCCGGTTCGCATCGAGGCGTCGGTCGGTATCCGCCCCGCCGCATCGAGCTCCATCCGCTCTTTCAGGAAGGCGGTGTTCGGCTGCAGGCCGACATAGGCAAAGACTGCGGCCACCTCGAGATCGGACCCGGCGCCGGTGCTTGCGTTTCGCGTGCGCACGCCCGTCACCGTGGATTCGCCCAGGATCTCGTCCACGATGGTGTTGAAGCGAATGTCGATCCTCTGATGCGCGGTCACGCGCTCGCGGTAACAGGCCTGGCCCGTCAACGCACCTGCGCGGTGCAGAAGGATAACCTTTGAAGCAAACTCGGCGAGCGTCAACGCTTCCTGCATTGCCGAGTCGCCGCCCCCGACGGCAGCGACAATCCGGTTGCGCAGGAGCGGAGCATCGCAGCTTGCGCAGTGACTCACCCCCTTGCCAGTGAGGCGCTCCTCTCCCGGGACATTGAGCTTTTTGAGCGTCGATCCCGTCGCGAGGATGATGCCGCGCGCCAGGATACCGCCCGCGCCGGTTGTCAGGCGCCACTTTCCGTCTTGCGGATGGATGCGCTCCACGCTGCCCATCATGACCTCGGCCCCGCACGCAACGGCCTGTTCCTGGAGCATCGGACAGAGATCGTAACCTGGAACGCCGTCGGGGAAGCCGGGGAAGCCCTCGACCTTTGCAATGCTCACGAGCTGGCCGCCGAGCACATCTCCGGTCAGAACCAGCGTCCGTCTTCCCAGCCGCGCGGAGGTCAGGCCGGCGCTCATCCCGGCGATGCCGCCCCCTGCTATCACCACCTCGAATTCTTGTTCCAGATTGGCTCAGCCCCAGTAGCGGCCGCTCGCTCCGATGATCACGACGAGCAAGCCGAGCGGCAGGTTGACGGCAATGATTTGGCGGATGCGGCCAAGGTGCGTGCCGGCGCCCGACCAATTCTCGGTATCGACGGCACGCTTGAATGCCAGCCACGGGCTGTGAAACAGCCAGACGAAGAGCGCGATCATCACCCAGCCGACGCCCTGCATGAGGTGGACATGCAGGCGCGCGCCGGAAAATCCGCCGAATGTCACGAACACCATAAAGTAGCCGCTCACCAGAAGCAGCAGAACCGCCGTCCACACCCAGGGAAAGAACTTCTGGAATGTGGTGCGCATCAGGCGAAAGCGCTGCGGCGGGTCGAGCGCGCCGAGCGCCGGACGCAGGCAGACATAGATCGCAAACATGCCGCCGACCCAGACGACGGCGCCGAATATGTGTGCCGCGAGCGCAATCGCAGTCATGGGCAACTCCCTAACCTCTCCACACTCACTCAATGACCTCGTCGGCGCGCAACAGAAGCGAAGTCGGTAACTCAAGGCCCATCGCCTTGGCTGTCTTGAGATTGACGAGGAACTCGAACTTGGTTGTCTGCTCGACCGGGAGCTCGGCCGGCTGTGCGCCATTGAGTATCTTGGCCACATATTCCGCAAGGCGGCGGTAGTCTGACTTGATGTCGGCTCCATAGGACATGAGCCCGCCTTGCTCGACAAAAATCCTGAAGATGAACATCGCGGGCAGGCGGCGCCGGATCGTCTCGTCGACGATCTTTTGGATATGGGGCCCGAACAGCGCGCTTGACGCGGTCAGCAGCATCTGCGGATCCCCTTTGGAGAGGCGCTCAAACGCTGCGGCGATATCGTAGGGCGGATGTTCAAGCTTGAGCCCCTGCCAGTCCAGGTGCAGCGTCTTTGCGGTACGCTCGCCGGCGGCGTATTGGTCGGCCGAGAGCGCATCCCAAAGGACGGCCAGGCGGGTGCGGTCCGGAAACGTCTCTTTCAGGATTTCCACCTGCTTGGCCGCCAGCTCCGGCTGGCGCGTGAACACGCCGGTCACGTTGCCGCCCGGCCGCGCCAGGCTCTGCACATAACCTTGCGCGATTGGATCGAAATTGGCGGCCCACATGACGATTGGAATGGTGCGGCTTGCCGCCAGAGCAGCTTTCAACGCTATCTCGGCGCCAACGGCCATGATCAGGTCCACGTTGGAACGCGCGAGCGCGGTTGCGTCGCCATAGTAGCGTTCCGCCGCCTGTGGGGTCGCGTGGAGCTCTATTGTCAGGTTGCGGCCATCAATGAAGCCGCGCTTGCGCAGCTCATCGCGAAACGCCGGATAACCCACGGCGAACAACGGCAGGTCAGGGCCGACACCCAAAAATCCGATGCGGTAGGTGCGCCCCGCCTGCTGCGCGCGCGCCGGACAGGCCATCGCCGCGCCGAGTCCTCCGACAAAGTCGCGCCGCCTCATGCTCCATCCCGCCAAAGGACTTCGAGTGGCGACCATACATCATTTTGGGAAGGGCAGGGACGCCGGTCAGAACGGGCCGACGCCGAAGTTCAGCCGCTGCGTGACGTCATAGTTGGTTTTGCTGGTGGGGATGGCGTAATCGACGTGCAGCGTGCCGAATGGCGAAGCCCAGATCAGGCTTGCTCCGACCGAAGAGCGGATGGTGCGGGAATCGGCGGGGGTAAAGGACTGCGACAGCCCGGGAAACGAGGTCGCGCCGCGATAGCCCCAGAGGCTGCCGGCATCCGCAAAGAACGCGCCCTTGAGGGCGGCTTCGGGCGGCAGCCCCGGGATCGGCGCCTGCAGCTGCGCGGATGTCGCCCAGTAGTTGCTGCCTCCGATATTGTCCATGGTGGTGCCGGGCGTGAGATCGCGCGGCCCGAAGCCGTTTGGCGCAAAGCCGCGCACCAGCTGCGGCCCGCCGAAAAAGCTGCTCAGGAAAGGCACGCTTTGGCCGCCAAAGGGCGCAATGGTGCCGCCTTGCAGGCGGGTGATCCCGACGACGTCGTCGCCCAGGCTCTTGTATGCGCGCACGTCGGCGGTCGCGCGGAGGAACTGGGCGCCGCCGCCGAGCCCCGCGGTGTCCTGCTTGAGGTCGGCGCGGATGCCGTCGCTCGGATTGCGCGGGTTGTCGAGCGAGTTGTAGGTCAACGTGGGTCCGATGGCGGAGGTGAAGGTCGGGCCGTTGAGCGCCGCCTGCTTGACCGCGGCCGATGCGGCAATGCAGGCCGGCGGCGTGCAGTTGAGAAACGCGGGCGCCAGCGAGAGATTCTGGCTGATGAGCGAGTAGCGCATCTCCGTGCTCAGGCTGTCGGTCAACGGAGCGCCTACCTTGATGTCCCCGCCATAGGTCGTGCTGCCGTAAGACTGGTAGGCGTTGGTCAGGCTCTCGCGATAGAAGATATCTCCCCCCACCGACACGCGGTTGCCGATCAGATAAGGGTCGACAAAGCTGAGCGTGCCGCCGCGCACATATTGGCCGAGCGTCGCCGATACCTTCACGAATTGCCCGCGGCCGAGGAAATTCATCTCCGAGACGCTGAGCTCGGCAACGATCCCTTCGGCGGCGGAATAGCCGCCGGTGACATTCCAGTCGCCGGTCTTCTGCTCTTCGAGATCCACCGCCAGCACCAGCCGGTCCGGCGCCGAGCCGTGCTCGTTTGACATCTTCACCGATTTGAACAGGCCCATCGCCTTGAGCCGGCGTTCGGCGCGGTCCACGAGAGCCTGGTTGTAGGGGTCGCCCTCCGCGAACTCTAGCTCCCCTCGGATGAGCTCGTCGCGCGTGCGCAGATTGCCCCGAATGACGATGCGCTCGATATAGCGGTGCGCCCCGTCGTCGAGGACAAACACGAGATCGACGGACTTGGCGCGCGCGTCGCGCACAAGTCGCGGGCGCACGGAGATGAAGGGGTAACCGCGATTGCCGAGCGCCGTGACGATGTCGCGCCGGGCATTCTCCATCGCATCGGCGCTGAACGTCTCGCCGGCCCCCATATGGATCAGCGAGCGCAGGTCCGCTGCGCTCAATGCGGCAACATGGGATTCGACGTCGACCCCGTGAACGACGTAGCGGTCGCCCTCCTCGATGGTGAAGCGCAGGACGATGCCCGCAAGCGCCGGATCGTAGGTGCCGGCGGCGGAGGTCACCCGCGCGTCGGCAAATCCGTTCTTGCCGTAGAACTTCCGTATGAGCTCGGCGTCGGCGGCCGCGCGGTCCGGGTCGTAGATGTCGCTGGTCTTGAGAAAGGCGAACCAGCCGGATTCGGAAGTGCTGATGACGGCTTTGAGCCGGTTGTCGGAATAGGCGCGGTTGCCGGCGAAGACGATCCGCTTGACGCCGGTCTTTGCACCTTCATTGATCTCGAAGACGAGGTCGACTTGCCCTTCGCCGCGCGCGATCGTTTTTGGCGTGACCTGCGCGGCGTAGCGGCCCTGATGCTGATAAAGCTCGACAATGCGGGCGGCATCGGCCTGCACCGCGGCTTTGGTCAGCGGCGCGTTGTGCTTGAGGGTGGTCGCCTTGGCGAGATCGGCCTCCTTGAGGACCCGGTTGCCTTCGAATCGCAGCCGCCCGATCACCGGTGCCTCGATTACGCGCACGATCAGCCGGCCGGCCGCGTGGATGATCCTGACGTCCTCGAACGCTCCGGTCGCGTAGAGTTCCTTGAGCGCGGCATCGAGCGCGGCCGGCTCTCCCGCAGGATCGGAGACGAGATGGAAATGCGCTTTTATGGCGTCGGCATCTACGCGCCGATTGCCCTCGACCGTGATCAAATCCGATGCCGAAGCGGCGCAGGTGAGGAGACCCGCGAGCAAGGCCGTGAGCAGCCCCACGACCAGCGTGGCCTTGCCTGTCGCAGCGATGAGCAACAACTTTAAGCGCGGCCGTGGCGATTGGTTATTGGATACCATTCATCTCGCTCCGCCGCGAAGACTAAATGCGGCTTGGCGGCGAAAGCATGATCAGTCGCCGGGGCGACGCAGCTGTTAAGGCGGCGACGGTGCCCCGTAACCGTCGCGTCGCCGGAGTTTCAGAACATTCCCTGCGTTAAGATTCGCCACCATTTGCTGCTGCTAAGCAGCGAATGGTTAATGACTTCAAACTAGGGGCCGTAGGGGCGAGGCATGTCCCGCTCCCTACAAACACACGCACAGGTAGCAAGACCGTGCCCCGATGCCTTCCGCATTCCACAACAGCCGCGGCTCGTCGTAGAGGGGAAAATTCTCAATAAATCCGCATCTTTTGCCGGAATATTGAAGCAGCGCTGGAGCTTTGCTTCGCTAAACGTGATCGGCCCAAGTCTCGGTGCCCTCCTGTTGCCGTGATCGCCCGCCAGCCAAAAGGGGCGGGAGAGGGTATCGTTGCATGCGAGCTGTGCGTCAGAGCTGGGGCGTGAGACCTCATGAGGCTGCCGCGTTGGGCCGCGGGTCGGGCCGGCGCTTGGCACTTGGCGCTCTTCTCGCTTGTGCGCTGCTCATTCTTGTCCTTCCCGGATGCGCCTCGCTCACTTCCAGCGCCGCTCCCTTCGATGCTGCGAAACTCTCGCGCAATCCGACGCTGATTGTGGCAACCACCCGCAAGCCCCTCAATGGCGCGCGCGCCAGGCCCTGGTTCGGCACCGAGCGCGCCTCCGCACTGACCTTCGCGCGCGGCAAGCTGGTGCCGCCGGACGACGGTCGCTTCTCCCTCTCCTCAATCGGCCTCGGTGACTGGAGCCTGGAAGGGGTCGAGCCGGTGGCAAGGCTCAGCGATCTGCTGCCGCCAGGCGGCGAACCTCGCGACGTGCTGCTTTATGTCCACGGCTTCAACACCACCTTCGAGACGGCCGCGCTCGATGCCGCGCGGCTCTCCGACGGCATCCGGTTTCGCGGGGAGACCATGGTGTTCTCCTGGCCTTCCAAGGCGAAACTGTTCGATTACGGCTATGACCGCGAGAGCGCGATGTGGTCCCGCGACGAGCTGGAGCGGGTGCTGTCGCTGCTCATCGCAAGCCCGGCCGTCGGCCGCATCCATGTGGTCGCGCACAGCGTCGGCACCATGCTGAGCATGGAATCGCTGCGCCAGATTTACGCCCGTCACGGCATGGCAATCACGGACAAGATCGGGGCGGTGATTTTCGCCTCACCCGATATCGACATGGATGTGTTCACCTCGTCGGTCGAACGCATTCCTCCGCTTGCGCCCAAGATCACGGTCGTCACGGCCACCAACGATCGCGCGCTCGCGGTCGCCGGCTGGCTCGCCGGCGGGACGACACGGGTCGGGGCGGCGGAAAAATCCCAGCTCGAGAAGCTCGGCCTGCGCGTCATCGACGCATCGGCGGAAGGGTGGGGCCTCATCAACCACGACCTCTTCCTGTCGAACGACCACATTCGCCGCGTCATCCGCGGCGCCATGGATAGCCCGGCGCCGGGCCATTCGTGAAGCACTCTCGGTTATCCGAAGAGGAGGGTGGCCGCCGAACGAAGTGAGGCGGTCGGGTGGGGTCCGTTGACCGGCCCGATCACCTCAGTTGACCCCACCCGGCTCCTCCGGCTCAAGGCCGGGGTCACCGACCTCCCCTTTCAGGGGAGGTATCAGTGGTGTTTGTGGCGCGTTGCCTGCTACTTCGCGAGCGGATCGGGCCGCAACTGGAAGTGCACGGCCATGGGCTTCATGCCCTTGCCGCCTTCGATCAGCCAGGGGGCGCGGTCGCCGCTGCTGGTCCACAATCCGCGTCCCTTCCAGCCGGCATTGGGATCATCGATGCGTCCGTCGAGCCCCTTGGCATAAAAGCCGAGCGGGTAGGGGACGCGCAGCGAGATCATCTTGCCGTCCTTGAGTGCCACCAGCCCGTCCATCAGGTTGGCGGTCGATACCGGGACGTCCTTGCCCAGCCCGAACGTGTCGTGCTGATCGACCCAGCTGTAGTAGCTCGATTCGGCGCTGTTCTCGCCGATGCCTTCGAAGCCGGGCCCGGGGTACTGATGGAACGTCCAGCCCTCGGGGCAGTGGTCGCCGGTCGCGGTCGGCCCGTTGAGCGGGCCCTTGCACTTGCTGCGGTCGAAGCTGCCGATATGGCCGCTGGCGAGCGACACCCACACGACGCCCTTGCTGTCGATGTCGCCGCCGCGCGGCCCGAAGCCGGGCGCCGGCACGTTGTAGATTTCGGCGAGCGCGGTCGCCGGCGGATTGGGTCCTGGATCGAGCCGCACAATCGAGCCGGGGCTCGCCCGCAGCGTCCCCCAGACGGTGCCGTCGACCGGGCTCGGCATGACCGCGTAGAACACCTGCCCGAGGCGCTTGTCCTTGGTCGGATCGACCGGCGCATTGGGCTCGACATAGTCGTCGCGCTTGCCGTTGCCGTTGGTGTCGAGAACGAGTGCCGTCCAGCCCTGCGACTTCGCGGAATCGCCGGTCTCCTCGAACACCTTGGTGTTGAGCCAGCCCACCACACCGCCGCCGCCGCCGCTCGAGGTCCACAGCGTGTTGTTGGCGTCGTAGGCGAACTGCAGGTGATGGGTGGTGAAGCAGGTGTCGACGAAGGTGTATTTCATGGTCTTCGGATCGAGCATCGCGAGCTGGCGATGGCTCTCCTCCAGCGGGAACAGCTTGGCCGACGGATGCTCCGAGCCCTTCCTGCAGAAATCGGGGTTCTTGACGCCGCGCACCGCGGCGGCGAGCCACATCCGGCCTTTCTGGTCGATCATGGAGTTGTGGTTGTTGATCCGGGTATCCCAGATCTTCTCATCGCCCCAATAGGCCGACGGACCGAGCGGCTTCTCCATCGCGGCGTGCCCCGGTCCGAGCGATTCCGGCATATCGGGATCGCGCACCGGCGCCTTGAAGTTGGTGACGGTATTGGCCTTGGGATCAAGGATCGGGATGGTATCCATGCTGTACTCGGGCTGTCCGAAGACAGGACCGTAGCCGTTGACCGTCGGGTTGCGGCGGTCGGACGAGATCAGGTCGTGCAGATATTGCTTCTCGTTCGCCCAGTCCCAGGTGGTGACCACGACATTGCGCTCGAGGCCTTGCGGCCGCACCGGCTTGCTGTGCGGCAACTCGCCCTTGCCGATGCGGTCGGTCCAGTCCGCGAAGTACTTGATGGGCACTGCGGCGAGCTGGCCTGCCACGATGTTCACCATGAGCGTGCCTGCCTGTCCGGATTGCACCCGGTGCATCCACGCCTCGCTCGACGATCTTTCCTCGCTGTGGAACTTGGGGATGGTGCGGGTGGAGAGCTGCCCGAGCTGGTGGCAGCCGACGCAGCCGTTGTTCTTCATCAGGTTGAGGTAATCGCGCAGCTTGACGTTGGCCGGAAGATCGCTCTTGCCGCCGAACTGGCCGGCATCCGGGATCTTGAGCATCGCGTACCAGTAGATCGCCGGATAGTACTTCGCCGCCTCGGTCTCGTTCGGTGCCGGCACGGCGTGCAGGTCGAGCCGCTTGCCCGGCTCGCCGTCTACCTTCGGCGAGTCGACGAGGCCATAACCGCGCACCCACACCTTGTATTTCGCCTTCGGCAGATCGGGAACGACGTAGCGTCCCGCATCGTCGGTGACCACCATCTTGGCATAGCGGGTGGGCAGATCGGTGGTTTCCGCAATCACCCAGACGCCCGCCTCGGGTCCGTTCGCTCCCGTGACCACGCCGCCGATGTCGTCGTTATCGATGGCGACCGCCGTCTGCGCCCGAACCTGCGCGGGTGCGCCAGCCGCCAACGCGAAAGCACCGACCACCGCCACGCTCAGACACAGTTTCTGCTTCATGCTCATCGCTTCGCTCCCATGCCGGACATTGACTGAAACCTGCCCCATTTGAGCGCCATCCAGCGCGGCTTGGCAATGCCCCTCTTGCGAGCCGCGTTGCCGCGCCCGTCGCTCGCAGTCATGAACCTTGTCCAAAGTTTCGTCACGGCTGCCGCTCTGCTCGCGCTCGGCCTGCGCGCCGCTGCGCAGGATGGGGCATTTGAGGAGCCTCGCGATGCGGCGCCGGCTGCCGCGCCTGCCCCTGCAGGCAAGGCGGCCCTGCAACCGGATCTGCGCGATTCCGTATGCCTGATGATCGAGGCAGCCGCGCGCATCCACGGTCTGCCGCTTGAATTCTTCGGCCGGGTCATCTGGCAGGAGAGCAGATTCCGCGTCGATGCGGTCGGGCCGCGCACGCGCAGCGGCGAAAGCGCCCAGGGCATTGCCCAGTTCATGCCGAGGACCGCCGCCGAGCGCGGGCTGCTCGATCCGTTCGATCCGGTGCAGGCGCTGCCGAAGTCGGCGCAGTTCCTGCGCGAGCTCAAGGATCAGTTCGGAAATCTTGGACTTGCCGCCGCCGCCTTCAATGCGGGTCCTGCGCGGGTGCGCGGCTGGCTCGCCGGCCGGAGCACGCTCCCGAACGAGACGCGCCGTTACGTCGCCGCCATCACGGGCATCTCCGCCGATGAATGGGCCAAGGGCGGCGCGCGCGAGCCCGCCGCCAAGCCGGTGCCGAACTGCGAGCAGCTCACCGCGCTCCTGCAGCGCGGGCCGAACCCGTTCATCGAGAAGCTCACAGAGCGCGTGAAGCTCACTGCGGACAGCCCGTGGGGCATCGAGCTCAGCGCCGGATTTTCGCGCGAGCGCGTGCTCGCCGCCTATGCCACCCTTGCGAGCCGCTATGCCGGCCTCCTCGAGGGCAAGGATCCCACCATTCTGAGCTCGGTGTTCCGCAGCCGCGGCACGCGCGCATTCTATCAGATCCGGGTCGGCACCGACACGCGCGAGGCCGCCAACGCGCTGTGCGCCGGAATTCGCCGCGCCGGCGGCGCCTGCATCGTGCTGCGCAACCGCCCGAGCTGAAACGCGCTCCGATCGTTGCAGTGAGGGCGCAAATAGTGCGCCTTGTCCGAGTTGTTTAGTTGGGGATCGCGAGATTGATTGCGGGGCGCACCGGGGTCGGCTATTGCGGGCCGGCAGAAATGCGTGGAAAACATCGTCCGGGGCGTTCGCGCGGGATCATGATCGAGGACAGACCATTGTTGGATCGCCTGGTCGTTTCGCCGGGATACCCGGCTCAAAGCAGCGAGCTGCAAACTTCGCTGATCGAGCGCATCACGCAGCGCCTGGCCAACAGCCTCACCGCGAGCATCGTGGCAGTCGCGATTGTGCTCGCCGGGCTGCCGCTCGCCGTATGGCTCGATCTGCGGGAGATTTCGGAATACTCGTTGCGCCAGCAGACGGATGGGCTCGCCGCCGTCATCAATGGCTTCCGCGATTACTACGCCAACGACGTGGTCGGCCGCGTGCTGTCGCATCCCGGGCGCACCGAGGTGCTCCCCAACTACCAGTCGGTCCCCGGCGCCATTCCGATCCCGGCCACGCTGTCGCTCGAGCTCGGCAGCGCGATGGGCGAGCAGAAAGCGACCAGCCACATGGGTTATCGCTTTTTCTCCGATTATCCCTTCGTCAGCCGCTCCTTGCACACCTTCGATGTTTTCGAGCGGGATGCGCTTCGGGCGCTGCGCGAAAAGCGGGACACCGCCGTTTATGAGGTTTCCGGCTCCTGGCTCGATCGACGCGTCCGCCTCATCACTCCGATCGTCATGGCGCAGACCTGCGTCAATTGCCACAACACCCATCCGGAAAGCCCGAAACGCGACTGGAAAGTCGGCGACGTGCGCGGCATCGAGGAGTTCACCATCTCGCAGCCGCTCGCTGCAAACATCTTCGCGTTCAAGTATCTGTTCATCTATTTCGTGCTGGTGACGATCATCGGCACCGGCTTCATCCTGCTGCAACGCGGGCAATCCTCGATCATCGCCCGCGTCAACAGCCAGCTCGCGAAGGCCAACGAGTTCCTCGCCAGCGTCGCCGAGAAGCTCGCCAAATATCTTTCGCCGCAGCACTACCGCAGCATTTTCAGCGGCGAGAAGGACGTGCAGATCTCGACCGAGCGCAAGAAGCTGACCATCTTCTTCTCCGACGTGGTGAACTTCACCTCCACCACCGAGCGCATGCAGCCGGAGGAGCTCGCCGCGCTGCTGAACGAATACCTGACGGAGATGTCACAGATCGCCATCCGGCACGGCGGCAGCGTCAACAAGTTCATCGGAGATGCGATCCTGGTCTTTTTCGGCGATCTGAAAACGCAGGGTGCCGCCGAGGACGCGTGCGCCTGCCTGCGCATGGCCTTCGAGATGCAGCGCCGGCTTGCCGAATTGAACGTGAAATGGCGCAGGCAGGGAATCGAGCAGCCGTTCCGCTCCAGGATGGGAATCAACACCGGCTACTGCAAT
>Ga0306925_10000102_pt1 | contig 46882 bp, 57 predicted proteins | sample flu12Cox44000176_FD_203755 | JGI IMG/M metagenome (GOLD analysis project Ga0306925, IMG submission 203755) | Lab enrichment of tropical soil microbial communities from Luquillo Experimental Forest, Puerto Rico - flux8day.12C.oxic.44.000.176 (v2)... | ecosystem: Environmental > Terrestrial >... | reverse complement strand
AGAAAACCAGCCTGGTAGCTGGGAACCATTGGTCAATGCTGACCCGAATGTGCCGATGTATTGGGTGTGGGATCAGTTTCCTGCCATTGTGGGGGTCAATTATACGGCCTTTAATATCTGGCAGCCTGGTATCACGCAACGGTACATGTCAGCGTTACCAAGAATACGGGCAACATTTTATTGCGGGTGGGACGATGTAGACGATATTCCAGAAAAATATTTACTGCTCTTGCAGCAAACCATTGCCTGGAATTATCTTCAGTCGGAAACGGGTGGATTGCCACCCGAATTAAAGCTGTCCATACTTGCAGAGAGGGTGTTTGACCTGTAGATGCCACAGGACTTAGTATCGCGTATACCAGTTGCCAGCCTGCGCTATCGTTGCAAACTGTACAAGCAGGAACAGTCGCGCACGCCATCAGGTGGGATGCAAGAAAATTATGTGTTTGTGGCTGATGATGTGTGGGCTGAGATTATCCCGCTTCGCGGGGCATCGGTCTACTACGCACAGAGCTTTGCACCGAACGCGAATATGCAAATAAAAATTCGTTATCGTGATGATATCGGGCCGAACTGGGTGCTGCAACAGGTTGATACGGGTGAAGCCTATCGGGTGATTATTCAACCCATAGATATTAACTATCGCGGGACAATCCTATTGATCTATGCGCAGTGGGATAAGTCACTCGGAGCCTTTATGGATGAGTGCCAGTAATGCGTATCACGATGCAGCTTGTGGGCTTTCAGCAATTGCCAGGGATTATCCAAAGCAAGGGTGACGAACTTAAAGATGACGTGACGAACGCACTCTTTGCAGCTATCCTAGATAGCCAGGAGGTGGCGCAAGAACTGTGTCCAGTTGATACGGGGTATCTTCAGTCGCGTATTCAGATACAGTGGGTGGAGCAAGGTGGCAATGTGCAACGTGTGGCATTGTATAACGATGCAACCTACGCTATCTACGTTGAGTTAGGTACCTATAAGATGTCGGCGCAGCCGTTCATGACGCCAGGTATCAAGTATGGAGCAGTACGCTTGGTCGATCTTTTATCATTCATTGGTTCAGGGTCAGCAGCATAGGTGGGACAAGGGCTATGGTGTGTCGTACAACGCAATGGAAGAAATGCAGGTGGGGGTCAAGGCCAGGATAGAGTCAGATGAAGAGATCATGACCTATCTAACTGGCACGTACGATTATGCGCCGTCTGACGCCTGTCTGCCTTATCTCACGTATGGCACGAAGATACAGACCCAGTGGAACCAGTTTCATATGAACGCCTTTAGCTGTACGCTGTCGTTGGATATCTGGTCGGCGGTCAATAGTGGTGATGTGCAGTTCAATGTGCTGGATTGTATTTATCGCCTGTTTAACAATGTCGAATTAAAAAATATGCCCAGCTTTACGAATGTCGATATGGACGTAGAGTGGGCAACGACCATGATAGATGATGCTGCGCAGATCAGGCACGTGATAGCTAGGTTGCGTGGATTGTTTGAACCGTTTGTCTTGCAGGTGGGATAGAACTTGCGAGTAAGCTATGGCGGCCATATCAGGCCAGGGCGGTTCGGTCAAGATGGGGACGCAGGTGGTTGCTAATTTAGGCACGTGGGAACTCACGATCACTGGCGACCATGTGGACACGACACCGTTTCAGTCGGCTGGCGCGTGGAAGCAATTTACGCCTACGGTCAAGACGTGGACGGGCAAAGCGACGGGTCGGCATGATAGCACGGATACGCTGGGGCAGGTGGCTTTAATCAACGCCCTGGGTACAGTCGTGACGATGACGTTTATGGTGGATGGGACGCATCAATGGACGGGTACAGCTATCCTGAATGGCCTGCATCCGAAAGCCGATGCCAATAATGTCGTAACAAACGAATTTGACTTTCAGGGCGCGGCAGCACTCACGTATTCGTAAATTTTTTTCAGGTGGGGCGTCTGTGAAGAAAATTTTTGGCTACAATAAGCGGCTGGAAAGCAGATGTATGGGTGGCAGCAGCACCGTCTCTCGCGTTGTCTGTGCCTGAACCGTGTACGGCTTTGCCTGGCCCGCCGACGCTGACCAGTTATCAGGCATCCATACATCGGTTCTTTGATAAGATGACCGCGTTTGTCGTGCAATGTAGCGGCGATGGTGTCACGTGGAATGTGGTGACTGACTACCAGATGTTTTGGTCAAGTGGCATTATCCAGTTCAATACCGCGAGAGTTGTTGGGCTGAACGATCAGGTGAGGATTAATAGCGGAAATTATTTTAATACCTCACGCCTGGGTGATTGTGATACCTGGGAACTGACGATCTCAAGCGGCACGGTGGATACGACCAGCTTTCAGAACCAGTGGAAAGTATTCACGCCTGTCGATAAGACAGCGACAGGAAAATTAACTGGGTTTATGGTCGATAATTTTTTTGAGTTGCAATTAGCAAGTATCATGGCCTTTGACCTGTACACTGACTATACGGCTAATCAAGGACGCTGGTCATGCTTTGGGGTTATCACTGGGGTTGCTCCAAAGTCGAGTTCTACCAGTGTCGTGACGCAGGATATAGATTTCACAGCCTCAGATGAGGTGCATTATTATGCGAGTTTCTAGCGGGTGGGACACCGAAATAGGCATCGCATTAAGATGACGCAAATTGAGTTCGACCAGGACAATCAACAAGATATGGTGCTTGAAGAATTAGGCACCGAAGAGGCAGTAGTTGAAGATGCCCAGCCTGTGCAGTGGGAAGAGTACGCTGAAGCTGAGGACATGCGGCAGGCTATCTTTACGGTACAGGATATTCCTGAGCAGTTTATAGATGTACCTGAATGGAAGATGCGTATTTTAGTCCGTGGCATGACGGCCAAGCAGCGTAGTATGGTGCTGCAAAATTCTATTGGTAAGGGCGGGGTTCCTGACCTGGTGAAGCTCTATCCTGATTTCGTGATTATGTCCTGTTATCATCCGAAGACTCGCAAACTTATTTTTAAGCCAGCCGATAGGGATATGCTGAATGAAAAAGCAGGCGGGGTCATCGAACGCATTGCGATGACGGCTGCCAGGCTGTCTGGTATAGATCAAAAAGCGCAGGCAGACATTAAAAAAAATTTACAGATGAGCGATCTGAACGGCTCTGGTACTTTATAATCGCATCCGAGCTAAAGATGACGGTACGTGAAATGCTGTCCAAGATGAGTAGCTATGAGCTTACAGAATGGATGGCATTTTTAGCATATCGCGCAGAAAAAGAAGAAGAGGTTATTCAGAAAGCCAGGGAAGGTCATCGCTAAGTGGTGCATAAAATGGGTATTTATTCCTATATGTTTATAGTAGGGGTATATCTTGGCTGACACATTATACGAAGCAATGGTGATGCTGGGGGCTGATGTCACTGACTTAACGAATGGGATAAGCCAGGCGATTGATGCTGTCAATAATCTGACAAACCAGCTTCAGACCTCTGCTGATGCGATGAATACGGCTGCTGGTGGAGATGACGAACTCAATAATTCTATGAGTGAGAGTGTGGCGGTTGGTGCGATCATGGCCGAGACGATTTTGACTATTGGTGAGCATCTGTTAGACCTGGGTAAAGACGCTATTGACGCTGCCAGCAATATGCAGCAGATGACCGATAATATGGATGTCTTTACAGGCAATGCACAGACCACGCAGGAAAATATTAGTAACCTTAAAGAAACGTTTGGCTCCACAGGCTGGGATATCGGTGGGTTGGCAAATACCGAAGATAAAATGTTGGCGATGGGCTATAGCTCAGAACAAGCTCGCAAGACGATTGATGCTGTAGGTGCGGCTGTCTTTACGCTGGGTGGCTCGTCCAGTAATGTTGGTGCTATCGTTAACCAGTTAGACCGTATGAAGGAGTCGGGGCAAGTTTCAGTGGGCAATATGAATATGCTGGTGCGTCAGGGTATTCCAGCCTGGGACATTTTAGCGAATAAGCTGGGCGTAACCGTGCCACAAGCAATGGACATGGTGAAGCATCATACCGTTGATGCCAGTAAGGTTGTTGATGATCTGGTTGCTGGGATGAACGATAAATTTGGCCCCAGACTGGCGAAGAACGCTGAAACATTTTCAGGGGCTATGAATGAGGCCAAAGAAAAATTTGAAAATTTATTGAAGTCTGCTGCCTCGCCATTGCTACCCGCCCTGGCCGATCTGTTCAAGCAATTAGTGACTGTGATGGAAAGCCCTGGGGTACAGGCATTTGTCAAGGCCATTGGTGAGGATTTAGTAGTGGCCTTAAAAGTGTTGACGCCTGTGCTGGGCGTGGTGTTCGGCATCCTGGGATTTTTGCTGGGTCTGTTTGCGCAGCTACCTGGGCCAGTGCAGCAAGTCATCGCGGGCATCATTATGCTCACAGCAGTATGGGCGGCGTGGCAGGCACTCATGAAAATAGAGATGTTTGCCAAACTTGCTGAAGGAATAATGGGCTTAATTGAGCCTATCACTGGTTGGATAGCGGAGACGTGGGCGCAAGTGACTGCTAATCTCGCGTTGGATGCATCTATGCTACCTGTGATTGCCGTGATTTTAATTGTGATTGCTGTGGTTGGACTGGTGATTTTAATCGTCACGCACTGGGGTCAGATATCGGCCTGGCTGATCGACCAGTGGAAGAAGGTGCAAGCCTGGTGGGGTGATTTTGTGAAGTGGCTAACCGATACCTGGAATAGCTTTGTGTCATGGTTTAATTCTAAAGTCAATGATCTGGCAAATTTTTTCATTGAAAAATGGAATGATATAAAAAATTTCGCTACCAATGTCTGGAATTTTCTGCGCGATCATGCCAAAGAAATTTTTCTGGCAATCGCCACTGTCATATTTGGCCCGACCGTCTTAATCGTGGCGTTTATTATCTCGCACTGGACGCAGATCAAGGATTTTCTAACCACGATCTGGAACGACATCCAACGTGTATTTGCTATCGCAGCTAATCTGATACGCGATATTGTGAATAACTGGCTGCTGTTAGTGCATGGGCTAATCACAGGCAATATGTACGCAATCGAAGCATTTTTCCGCTCTGTGTGGGACTCAATCATGGGCGCATTGCGAGCATTTGCTAATATGTTTCCTGAGCCAATTCGTACCGCTCTGAATAATATTATCTCGTTTATACGTGGGATAGGTAACTCAATAATTGATGCTATGACCGCTCCGTTTCAGGCAGCAAGCAATATTATTCATAGCATTATTGGCGGGATACAGGGTGCTATAGGTGGGTTGCAGGGTGCTGTCTCTGGTATTCAGGGCGCAATGTCTAATGTTGGCAATGCTGCTCACGCCTTGCATGTACCTGGGTTCGCAGGTGGGGTTATTAATTATGGTGGTGGATTAGCAATGGTGGGTGAAAGTGGCCCAGAACTCTTGTTCTTGCCCAGTGGGAGTTCGGTTTTAAGTTCGTCGAGTACCGCAGCCCTGACATCTGGCCGTGGGTCAGCATTTAATCCGACTGGTATGGGCGGGCAAACCATTGTCCTACAAGTTGATGGCCGTGATATTGCCAAAGCACTCGGCAGTCATATGGCCTCTGAAATCAGACTTCAGCTAGGTGTGAGATAATGCCAATTAAAACAGCACCAGAGGTTCAGTTAGCTCCAACGCCATACACAACCTCGTATTATGCGCAAGACGATTTTTTTCGCACGCCTGATATCTCGAATGGGTGGGGGACAGCCCCGATTGGCGGGTCATGGTATGTGGGATTTGGCGTCAATACACCGTCAGTGGTGGGGAATTATGCGAAGCAGTCATGTGGTTCAGGTGGTGGCAATCCAACGGTGATGTTATTAAATGGGTTCACGGTGAGAGATATCGAACTCTTTACAGTGCTGCGTGCAGATGTCTCAAACGAAGGTGGTATGGGGTTGACGGCGCGTCTCCAAGACGTAAATAATTATTTTCAGTGTTATTTTTCGCCGTCGTGGACGAACTACATGCTGCTGTACGGGTCATTCACGAATTCGAATAATGATTGGTATATTCAAGTACCGATTGGCTTTACACTGCCTACGAACCAGTGGGTATCGTTGCGTTGGCGTATGATTGGCACAAAGCATTATGTGAAAGCCTGGATTGGGTATGGGAGTGGTGAGCCTGTTGCATGGTCTGGTGTCTATGACCTGGCAACACTTGGGTATCAGGACATTAATGCTGCTGGACGGATGGGGCTGCTGGGCAATCCGCCGATTAATGGGAGCGTTACGTATGACCGTTTCTATGGAACGCAGCCCGTTACAACGCTTAATGCTGCTGGGCGTATGCGGGTGCGGCCAGGCACGAAGATACACCGTAATTCGACGGGACGCCTGTATGTGCAGAACGTAGCAGCGCATCAGCGCACGCGCAATGGTATGGGACGGATGCCGTTTGGGGATTTTCCTAGACCAGCGACCAGTGGGTTATGGGTTGTCTGTGGGAGTACGGTTGTACCTATTTCGTTGGATAGTATTTCAACAGATGAGCAGTCGGGGCAACGCTGTACAGCGACGTTTACCGTACCAGATAACGTGGTGTATCTACTCCAAGAGGATGAAGAGGTACAGATATGGGCTGATGGAGTGCTAAAATTTTCTGGCTTTATTGAGAGCATTGACATGAACAGGCTCATGCCTTCAGTCACGCGCTTACATACAATCACGTGTAAGGATTGGCGGTATGTTGCCGATAAGCGTATCTTTACAAGCAAAAATTTTTCAGGGGTACAGGCAGGGGATGCAGCAGATTTTATTTTGACGAATTATCTGGTGCCTGAAGGGGTCACTGGTTCGTACTCGTCAGATCATGCATATGACCAGCCCAGTTTTTCTAACGCTGTTATGAACAATGTTGATGCGTCAAGTGGGACGTTACAGTTAGCTCTCGCTGGGGTTGAAAAAGATGTCGTTGAAAATTCAGCAAACCAGTGGGGTACAGGCACCAGTACGAACTTGATAACGAACCAGCCACGGTTAACACTCAATCAATATGGTGCGCTCAAGTTTACAGGCCAGTGCCAGTTAGCAGCCACAGCGCATCTGTACGCCTACTGGAAATTCCAAGCTGCAAATTCAGCAACATTGGCTTCTGGTGATTATATTGAATATTCGATCTGGATTAGCAGCACCAGCGCAAAGATCATGGGGTGTGTGGATTTTCAGGCATACCCGTCCTGGTACATGTTTTCAAGTAGTGCTGCTGGTGGCTATACAGCCCTAGATCAGAATGGTATCGGAGTTGGCCCGAATGTCGATCTCACAGGCTTTGCGAATGACCAGTGGTACTACCGTAAGATTGCTGTGCCAAGTCAGCTAATCGGTGGCAGTGGTGTGTTATCATCTGCCTATCTTGTGGTGGATAGCAATACGTCGGGCAATTATACGTTCTATGTGAGGAACATCAATCTACGCTCAAGTAGTGGTACACTCAAGACAACGTTCTACAGTAGCGGAGTCCCGCAAGCTGCTGCTTTACAGCGTAGTGCTGGCTTTAAGAATGTTGCGGTGACGCCTGTACAGGTATGTGAAACGACGGGGCAACGGGTCAGTCCTGTCTATGATATATCCACCGTGGGCATTGCGAAAGCATCCTATGTGTCGTGGCAGCAAGAACAGATCAATAGTACGACGGGCGTCTATGCGACGCAGGGGTCATCGTCGCAGCCACCTGTACTCATTGAGTCTTCTATAGATGGCGGGGCATCGTGGCAGACGTGTACGAACCACGCACCGATACCGAACATTATACCTGGGATGAGCATGGCGAGCCGTACGCTTACGCTTCGTCAAACACTCGCGGCTGCTGGCCCTAGTCCAGAAATTTTTCCGTACCTGGATGGCTGTGAGGTTGCAGTTAATCCCAGTTATCAATCGCCTGGGAAGCAAGATCAGTTTCGTGCTGAGGTAGGCAGTACACTCAATACGGGGACGTTAACACAGCTTCAATATACGTCTGGTGTGGGATTGCAGTTGCAGGGAACCTATTTCGCCTGGGATAACGTGCTGGGCGGGGATATCACAGCAAACCAGACTACGTGGGGTGCTGGTACTCCGTCTGCGACTGGCTGGTTTCGTGCGTTGTCATTAAGAACAGCAGGTAGTACCGACATTCGCCAGCAGCTTACGAATATACCGAACACGCAGAACTTCAGACTTGAAATGGACGTGTTGTTTGACGACCCAGTAGATCAGCAAAACGTGGTGCAATGTGGGATTGTCTACAGAACGACCTACTGGGGCAATGCCAATAATACGTTCGGCTATTCGATGCTGCTCACGCATAATGGCACTAGCCCACCGACAGGGCAGGAGGGGCAAGTACAGTTTGGGCGGGGGAGCAATAGTAGCTCTGGAAGTTATACGGGTATTGCGACTGGGACATTTGCGCATACGACGGGGGACTGGCATCGCATGGTGCTTGTGGTGAATGGCAATAGCCATATCTGCTATATAGATGATGTGCAGGTGATTGCCGCAACCGATAGTACCTATTCAGCAGCAGGCGGTATCGGGTGCCGTTTCTGGAATGGAGATACAACAGCCAGGCATAGTGGCTATTTTGATAACTTTGGTCTGCAAAATTTTAATACTGGCACCCGCGTCTCGCCTGCACAGAACTTGGACGGCATATCCACTGTCTTAAACAGTTTTATCGACTGGGATGCAGATGTACCGAAGAGTACAACGCTCAAGATGGAAGTGAGTACCGATGGAGGTACGACCTACGTCGATTGCACATCTACGAAAGGGCAGGCTATTCCGAACTTGCAGGGTGCGAATGTGCTGAGTAAAACATTGCTAACGCGGCTCACATTGACCAGCCAGAATAGTAACGCAACACCTGTGGTCAGGGGCATTTACTGGAATGTGGTGGGGGTATATAGTGCGTCGGGGTATCGGCAATCGTATGGCATTGCGGAACAGTCGTCGATGCGGGCTGGGTCAAGTTCGTTTACCTGGAATGCAGTGACGACCGACTATACGAGTGTGGCTGGATATACCTCGCTGGATAATCAGAGTTGGACGCCTCAGCATAGTGGCGATAGCATTGCAGGTATCAATACGCAGACGACTCCGATACAAGATAGTTATTATGACCCAACGACAGTCAGCAATTATGGGCAGGCTATCTATTCAGGAGGTCAGGGCGCAAGTTGGGTGATTAGCAATGGGTCACTCACAGCTACAGGTGGAACTGATAGCTTGTATATCTGGCGGCTCTTGCTGGGTGTCGATCAGCATATTGAGGTAGTGCTATCGCAGGCAGACCAGGGCGGTCTGCTTATCAAGTACATCGACGAAAATGATAACTACCGCCTAAATATTTACGATGATACATCGTCGGTCACTGGCAAAAGACAGACCATGAGCCTGACGAAGCGTGCGAACTCACTTGAGACCACGCTTATTGCGACCATGCCCATTAGCTTTGTGCGTGGGAGCTATCATTGTGTCAAAGTGCATTGCATGGCGGGTGTACTGACAATTTATTGGGATGGTGTCATAGTGGGAACGTACACTGACACGACACCGTTCTTGCAGGCTGCGGCCTTTGGGTTCTACCAGAATGGCCCAGGTGCAGCTATGTATAGTAGCCTGTATGGGTATATATATGGTGACGATACCACGAATATAGATGTATTCACGCGGTTAATCTTAACATCGACCAACCCGACTGCGACGCCTATTGTGACTGATATGGCTGCAACCGTGCGGAGTGCTGATATTGTGTCTGGAAAATTTATTTCGTCCACGAACTACCAGAATACGCAAAAAGTTTCTGCGTGTTTGGATGATTTGGCTACGCAAAGTAACTGCTGGTGGAAGATCGGCAATAAGGGTAGCGAGCTAGGAAAATTTTATTTTCTATATCGCACATCGCAAAACGCAAACTGGCCGCTTCAGACCTCAGATGTGCTGGATGCGCCGCTTCCCAAGCTCAGTCAGAATAATCCGAAGTATCGCAATCGGCAATACATCACTGGGGCTGCGCAGTCGGTGGTTGTGCCTGAAAGCAAGCAGGGTGACGGTGTGACGCAATCGTGGGCATTGGCCTATAATGTGCAAAGTGTGGTGGGGGTAAATGTGAATGGTCAGGTGAAGTCCTTTGGTATTCAGGGGCAGGATACTGGGAAGGATTTTTATTTTACGCAGAATGGCACGACGTTTTCACAGGACACGCAGAAGGTGCCTTTGTCTACTGCTGAGACGGTCAATGTTACCTATGTTGGTCTTGAGCCATATACAGCTACCTATCAGGATACGAACCAGCAGGCCATGCTACAGCAGTTAGATGGCACGACAGGGATTGTTGAAGAGACGGAAGCCTTACCTGGGTACGTGAGTGGAAATTCTGTTGGTGGCGATACTAAAGCGGCGGCTGATGCGTTAGCACAGGCCAGGGTAGTGCAGTATGGCACCATACAATCGACGGGGCAGAGGGCGCGGGATTGGGCATTTACGACAACACGTACGGGGTTAGAGGTTGGGAAAATGCTGAATATTTATGTACCTGAGATGGGCATTAACGACGGGAATTTTTTTATCTATAGTATGAAGACACATGTTAAGCAACAGTCCGATGGTTCTTTATTTTATCTTTATGATGTGCAATGTACAGAAGGAGCCGTGATAGGTACTTGGGCAAAGTTGTTTGCCGTTAATCCGTAGGGTATACTTAGGATAACAGTTATCAGGTGGGACAGAACAGGATAATCTTGTGGTAGATTATACGACTGCGCCCACGATGCAAGGAAATTCAGGCACCGACGCATCTGTGACATGGACGACAACAATTGCGTTTGGTGGTTCAGGTGGAGCGAATGAGTGGCGGTGGGCATCCACAGGTTTAGGTGGTGCTGCAATCGCGTCAGCAGCCTGGCCGAATGTGATTAAACCAGCTTCAGTACAGACCGTAGGTGAGTTGTGGGCTTGCACTGGTGATGCTGTGTGCGTGAAGATGAACTACGCGGGGGATAACACGCACCCGCAACAGGGTCGCTTCAGTTTTGATGCTACAGGCTCACCAGCTTCGCAAATGCAGGTGTCAGCATTTCAGGACACGGCGGATACCACGCCTGTTCCTGGGACACAGGTTGCCAATAGCACGAATGGGCAGAATATTGTGAATGGGCAAACTGTTGATACCAGCAACACTAGCTACTTGAAGGGTCAGGTATTTGGCTGTGGCTTTCCAGCAGCAGGTGCGCAGGAAACACCAGCAACGGTGACGGGTGCGTTTGGTGGCACACCGTCAGCTACGTCAGGGGCAGCAGGTGCGGTAACGGCTGGTGCTGCTGCATGGTTGACGAACTGGCAGTCGTTTCAAGGGTGGATACAATACGCCCAGGGAACGGCCACGCCGAAGGTGCTGACTGCGTTCTACTGGTACTGGGCATTAATCATGTATGTGGGGCCGAACATGCAAACGGGCAATATGATTTTCTGCCCCCTGACGTTGCAGTATACCTGGACATGACGTGAAATGAGGGACGGAGTTGCCAGCTACTCTTTGCCCTGTGCCTAACAAAGAAACGTCCCTCACTACTCTGTATGCAAGATAGAAAGAATGTGATGCATATGCTGCGTCAGATTGCATATTTACGCGAGTCTGACATTGCGCTATGGCTGGATGATGTCGCACGTGAATGCTACCTTATTCAAGGGCAGAATGAACCAGTGATTGTCTCTGAAGCAGCACTGTGGGCAATGACGGACTATCTAAAGACACACGTGGGTACGCCATTTTCTGTGCATGTTGATGAAGATGGGACTATCCATGAATATACGCAACAGGATTAGGTATGCCAAATTTTATTGCAAGTATGAATGGCTCACATATCGGGAAATTTTTTGACTTTCCCTATTGGGCGGTGAAGCTGCGTGAGCCTGAGCAATGGCTCTCTGAAGTTGACAACAAGCAATTTGAACTGTCCTCGCTGGTGCCGTTTATGAACAGGCAGCGTAAGAATACCTTTGACTGGACGCTGGATTTAATCACGACAGGCGATATTTTACGCATCGAAGAATTGTGGCTCTTTTGCCCTCGGACGCCACTTGCGCCGCAAGGTTCGACGGGTGTACTACGGTTCACAAAAGATGACGCGGGAACAGCGTTTCATTTTAATATCACGAACATGACCCAGTTTGAGCGAGCCGATCATAAGATTATTGGCAAGGTCATTAATCGTGAAGATGGGACATGCATTTGTTATGTGTGGGACGACTTTGAAAAAAAGATGACGAACCCGCATTTGACGAATGTCAATAATTTTCAATCATGGACGGCCAGAGTTGCTGGCCCTGGTATGTTACATAAAGAGGTCATAGGGCTGCGCCTATAAGAAGAGAGGCAGCCTATGGCTAATCTTGGCACATCTACAGCCTCATATGCAACGCGGCAACAGACAGGACAGACCGTCTTTATATGGCAAGACGGCACGGCGGCTGTCTTATGGTCGAATGGTAGTAATCAACTCTTTAGCTATAGTGCCGCTCCCTATTCCACCTGGACAAATATCACTATTGTTACAGGTCAGCAAATGGCACTGGCTGGCTATATGGATGCCAATGGCAACATTAACGTTGTTACAGGCACCGCATCTACAGCCAAACCGCAATACTACCCGTTTACTCGTACCTCTAACCCTGCTGGCGGTTCTGCATGGACACTTGGTACACCAGTCCTCATTGATGGTAGTAACAACTGTTTAACAAGTGCTGTTGGCAACGTTGCAAACTATGCAGGACAAGACCCTCTTGGACGACATTGGGTCTTTGCTGGCGGTGCATCTACCTACATACAACGCAACGCATGGTACTCACCTACTAACAATCCGTCAGGTGCATGGACAAGGAGCATCACTGGCGCAGCCCAAACTGCCGATATCAATAGTCCTGCTGGTGGGTTAGTTGCCAACTATGCGATGGAAGTCTTCTGGAATGGCACGACAGGATTTAGCTACAGACGCAACGATGCATCAGTAGCAACAATGGCAGGATGGGGCGGCGCATCAGCAGTAGCTAACACGCAACCCGTTACCGTTACTAGCAACTTTGCCTTTAAGCACATTGGAAATGGTCTTGGTTGCTTAATCTATACCACAGCATCAGGTATCTACGCGCAGATTTATACTGCCAGCACTGATACGTGGTCTACTGCTACAGCCCTTTCAGCAGGGGCGAATGACACGAACCCTGACGTTATTCCAACGCTTGCTGGCGAATGTATTGTCGTGTGGTCAAGTTATGCGGCTGCAAATTCCTATGCGCTGGTGTTTAAGGGCTATCAGAATGGGGTGTGGGATACTGCGACCACGCAACTTGTTGCATCAGGTGCTAACAATGTGAATGCGAATGGTGGCTTTGACCTTATCACGGGGACGCTCGGAGTTGTCTATACAACAGGTACAGCTACGCCCTGGACAGTGGGATGGGTGACGCAGAGCCTCTTACAAAAGCGCAATGCGGTGGGGCGTATCTATGAGGTCAATGATTGGGACGACTTTAATCGAGCGAACGCATCGAGTTGGGGGACGACAAAAAAAGGTGGCACGTGGACGCAGGACACGAATACGTGGACAGTTTCAATAACCTCGAACCAGGCCACAGCCGCAGGTGTCGCATCCCAAGAATGGCACATGATGGATGCGCTGACGTTTCCGAACCAGAATGTGTCTGTGCAGGTTGAAGGGCATGTTGGGGCGTCTACACAGGAACATGGTGTAGCAGCGAGACGCCAGGCTACGAATACCTGGTATCGGGCAACACTTAGTGGGGTTGGTTTATTTCGTCTCTCAAAGAGCGTAGCTGGTGCTGCTGCGTTTATTGGCAACTCATTAACGCTTCCAGGATATTCTATTGCTAATACGTATACGGTGAAGCTGTCGTGTGTAGGGTCAGTTATCCTGGGGAAAGCATGGCAGACAGGCACAGCAGAGCCGACCAGTTACCAGTTACAAGCAACCGATACGGGCATTGTGGGCGCGGGGCAGGCTGGCATCATTTGCTATAACGGTACTGGCACGATCACGCTTGATAACTTTAAGGTTTATGACGCTGGCCCGACTGAGTATAAAGCTCCTGGCCGCATGAACCTCGCTGTTTCTGGGCATCCATCCCCTGGAAATACGAAGCTTCAAGCTATAGGACGTTTGAAGTTTGTAGGCCAGTATGAAGCAACCGTACTCGCTGACGGTGCTGATGCCTACTATCGTGTCAATGAAGGAAGCGGCTCTATAGCTCATGACTACACAGGACATGGCAACGATGGCTATGTAGCGTCTGGTGTGAACTGGGTACAGGATACATCTCTTATCCGTGATTATCCAAAGGGCGCGGCGTATGGTCAGAAAAATGCCAATACCTACATTCAAGTTCCCTCTACGCTCAATTATAATCGTGCTTCTGCTTTTAGCGTCGAAGCGTTTTTCAAGTTTGTAAACACTGTCTCAGGCAATTATGAAACTATCCTTGCAACCAGTGCGCCGCGTGGTAATAATGTTGGCTACCAGTTGTATGTCCAGAATACGCCAAATGCAACCTTTACTTTTGACGTGGGCAATGGCACAACCTACGGACGTGCTGCGTGGAACCCAGGCGCATCTACAGTGCTTTCACTTACACTCGGCAAGTGGTATCACATTGTAGGCACCTTTGATGGAAGCAATGTCAGGCTGTATGTCAATGGCCTCTTGATGCAGACAACGGCACTGGTTGGTACGGTTGGGTATTCTATCTATCCTGTTACCCTGATGAAAGAACCATCAGGTACAAACGATTATTCAAATCACTACGATGAAGAGATAGCCTTTTATCCCATAGCACTTACACAGGCACAGATACAAAATCACTTACGCCTTGCGTCTGGCCTCTATGATTTTGATGAATGGCAACGGGCAAATTTCACAAGTGGATGGGGTGTTACCCCGTCTTCTAACAACTGGGGCGTCACTGGCACACTCAGCTATTATTCTGTGACAAATGGTGTTGCAGCTATCACCACAACGGCTGGTGGCTCCTATTTTATGTACCGTACGCCTACGGGGTTGCCAAATAATAGTTCGTTTGTAGGTGATGTAAAGTTTTCCTCTGCATCATCTTCTGGCGGCATTGTTCTGTGCTATACCGATGCCAATAACCACTACAGACTTGTTATTTCTAGCTCTGGCGTCTTGCAATGGCAAAAGACTGTTACAGGGAGCAGCTCGTTTCTTGGCCCGACTTATACTATTCCGTCATTTAATATCGCCAATACCTACACATTGCGTGGCACTATCTATAACGGCGTCCTCTACGGTCGAGTGTGGCAAGCAGGAACAGCAGAGCCAGACGCTTATAACGTTGCTGTAGCAGATAGTAGTTTTACATCAGGTGCTCAAGGGTACTATTTCTATCCTGGTGTAGCTACTTCTGTCAGTATGAGCGTTGATAATGCCTACCACTACGATGCAGCACTCTATGCGCCTGTGGCGGCAACTCGCAATGCGACTGGTCGCCTGATCTATGGCATGGGTGGTGGTTTGCATACTGGTAACGCTATAGGTCGTTTGAACGTTGGTATACAGGTTCAAAGAAATGCCCTGGCTCGCTTAATCCTGGGCCTGATCGTCCTTAGAAATGGCATGGGACGATTTCGCCTGGGCGTCAGGACGATCTACAACGCGCTAGGCCGCATGAAGTATGTCACCAGAACCGTGAAGAATGGCCTGGGTCGGCTGCGCCTGGGTGTGGTGGCTTTGCGCAATGGCATGGCTCGCGTGACGATCAGCGTCAGGACTGTGCTGAATGGACGGGGCAGAATAAACTATGTCGTCAGGAATGTAAAAAATGCTGTCGGTAGGTTAAAATTTTTTCCACAAGTCACTCGAAACGCAATGGGTCATTTACGCTTTGGCGTGAGACAGGTGCGCAATGGCCTGGGCAGAGTAAAATTTTTTGGTCAGACAGTTAAAAACGGCGTTGGTCGCTTAAAATTTTTTCCGCAGGTCACTCGAAATGGCCTGGGTCGCATCATTGTACGAGGGCGAACAGTGCGAAACGGCCTGGGGAGGCTTCGCCTGGGTATTGTCGCTCTTAGAAACCCGATGGGTCGCTTACGCCTGGGTGTGGTGAGTCGCAGCAACGCAGTGGGTAGGGAAAACGTTGCTGTCAGGGTTGTGCGCAATGCCATAGGCCGTTTCAAGTACATCACGTCGAGCATATGGAATGGCACGGGTCGTATGACTCTGGCTGTGCCAGTGCTTAGAAACAGCATGGGTCGGACTATCCTGAGTATCCTATCTGTGCGCAACGTGGTCGGGCGTATGAAGTTTGGACTGATCTTTACGCATCTAGGCAACGCGCTGGGTCGCTTGCGCCTGATAAATAACGGCACCGTCATTAGCTATGACGCCTGGGCGCGGCCAAACGATGTCAATGGCTGGGGCGGTGGTGCCAATGATAGTGGTGGTGGAACGCCAGATTTTAACTGGATACGGCATAGTAACTCTGGCACTGGGGTCAATGGTATGCCAATGGCACTGAATAGTCAGGTGATTAGTCAGCAGGGTGCGTTGACTGGGAATACTGCGAATTTTAATGGTGAGGGCTATCTATTAAACTACAACGCAGCAGGGACTAGCCCACAGACCAAAGATCGTATGCAGTTCTTGATGGCAGTCAAGTCATCCTATGCCAATGCACAGGTCGGCATTGTGTGTCGGATGCAGTACTATCCGAACTTGAACTCTGCTGGTATGGCGCAGAACTACTATCGTGTTGTTCTCAATGGCACTGGCGCAGCATCACTTGGCAAGATCAACGCGCACGATGGATGGAATGGGAGCGTACTCGGCAATCTTGCAACCTACAATGTCGCAAGTTATAATGCAGCCAATTTTTATTGGGTACGCTTTGTCATCTCTGGCACTACGAATATCAGGCTACAGGCGAACATCTGGCCTGTCGGCACAACGGAACCTGCTGGTTGGCAAATAGATTATACCGATAGCAGCTTACCGTTAAATGGTGGCAACGACCCGTATGGCATCTTATTCTATCCTGGGCAAACGCCGCCTATCCCGTCGAACCCGATTATCGCCTATTTTTCAATCATGGATGTGGGCTACGACAAGACGGTGCTGCCAACGATGGATTATTTTCAGCGCACGAACCAGCATGGTTGGGGCTATAACTTTGAAAATCGACGTTGGATATTTACGAAGGCAATCAATAATGATAGCCTGGGTTCGCTGAACTGTGACTATTCCATTAATGGCAATCTTGGGCAGCTAAGTAAAGGTAGCACGGTAGATGCTGGGCATCAGATTGCTATTCTTGGGCAAGAAATGCATCCAGCCGATATCGGTGTTCAGGCAGACATCAAGATACAGGCGAATACGAACCTATGCGGGGTGGTTGCCAGATATCAGATTTATAGCGGGTACTATCGTGCGACAATCGGTAGCGCGGGTACATTGCGTCTTGCTACGCCTGGTGCATATTTAGGAAGCACGTACACTATTCCTGGCTTTAGCGTTGCGAATACGTATACCGTGATGCTCTCTTGTCAGGGGAATACTATCCGCGCGGCTGTGTGGCAAGCAGGAACAACGCCGCCTTCAGGGTGGCATATTGTCGTCACAGATAGCACGTATGCTGCTGGTGGTATGTGTGGCGTACAGCATTATGCAACAACGTTGACGGATACTGCCACCTACGATAATTTTATCATTGGCCCGCCTGGGATGCTCGCAAAACGCAACGCAGCAGGTCGCCTGGGATTTTTTGTAGGCCATGTGACGACACGCAACGCGGCGGCTCGCTTAAACATGGCGGTGCGGGATGTGCTAGAGGGCATGGGGCGTTTCATTCTATCACTACTGGTCATAAGAAACGGGTTGGGTAGACTAAAGTTTGCTGTGCAGACGCTTAAAAGTGGTATGGGTAGAGTGATACTGAGTATCGTGGCTCGGCGAAATTCGGTGGGTAGATTGAACTATGTCTATCAGTCTACTAAGAACTCGGCTGGGCGTATTCGCGTAAGTATAATCACGCATCGAAACGGCATGGGTAGAGTAAAATTCTACGGTCGTACTATAAGAAATGGGTTGGGGAGAGTATACCTGGGTGTGAGGTCTGTGCGCAACGGTTTGGGTAGAATGAACGTGCGTGGAATATCGCTGCGTAACGCAAAAGGGCGGATGCAGTTTGGGATGTCGTCGTATTTTTCTACACGTAATGGGTTGGGTAGGTTGAAGTACGTCTATACATCTACTCGCTCTGGCATGAGTAGAGTAGTTGTCGGTATTCGTTCTACGCGAAATGGCCTGGGTAGAATGAAGTATGTGTGGACGGCAACCAGAAATGGTATCGGCCATCTACGCCTGGGTGTCAAGATCGAGCGACATGGCATGGGTAGACTAAAATTAATTTTGCCAGCCGTCTCAAGAAATAGCCTGGGTAGACTAAAATTTGTCACCCGCGTCATAAAAAATTCTATGGGTAGAGTGAAGCTCGGTATTCTGAGCAAGTATCGGGCAAGTGGCAGAATGGCGTTTGCGAACAGACGAGTGTTTAATGTCCTGGGTTTGCTCAATGTCAATTCGCTGAAGGTGATGCATGGTGTCGGGCGGTTGAAATTCGCACTTCAGCATGGTTCGACGCTGAACGCGTCAGGACGTTTGAAGATCGTTCAGCGTATCACTACTCTTAAGAACGCAGTTGGGCGGGTGTCTGTGTCGCTACAGACACGTATACATGCGTCTGGACGTTTACGGCTTGCTGGGCAGCAAAGGAAACGCTCACTTGGCCGCATAAAAATTGTGGTATTGCTCATTCGCTCTGGTGTGGGTAGAGTGAAGCTGGTCGTGCAGGTGCGTAGACGCGGGATGGGTAGACTCAGATTGGCTCTACTCATGCGTAGGCGGGGTGTGGGTAGAATGGTTGTGCGCGGTCGTACGGTCAAGAACGCCTATGGGTATATGAGCTTTGCCAGCAGGCTCCTGCGTAACAGCAAAGGGCGTCTAAAGTTTGTCTACCCGAAAGTCTACACAGCGACGGGTAGAATGGTGCTTGTGGTTGGGTATGTTGACGCGAAGTTCCTGCTCGCCGACAATAGTGCGGAGTTTGCTGTACCTGGGCAAACAGCACTGTTGCAGGTGCCTGACAATAGTGTAGAGTACAAAGTGACGGATAATACAGTCAACCTGGTGACAAGCGATAATAGCGTTGATTTCAAAGTGATAGGAGTAGAGCCATGACACTTGGCCCCATGAATGTATATGATACGCGGCCTGAAATGAAGGGACAGATCAGCCGTGGAACACAGCCGTATACACTCAATGCGACCGACACGAACAAGATTGTGGTGCATCTGTGGTTGGATAGCCAGGAGGTGCATAAGCTGGGTGCAGGAGTAGTGCAGATCACTGACTATGGACAGGCGTTGTTTACGTATTGGTGGCATGTGGATGATACGAATATGCCTGGGTTGTGGGCTGTGTGGTGCGAATTGTTTATTAATGGGGCGAAGGCGACAACAACGTTGAAAGTGCCGTTGCAGATCAATGACTGGGTAGGAGTTTCAAGTTATGCGCGTAGAGCGTCAGGTAGACTTAACGTGGCGTAAGCGTGACTATATCATTGTTGCGCTGGGCAGTCTATGTATGCTCATCCTGGGATTGCCTGTACTCATTAGCATGGTGGTCATATGTGTAGAACTGTTAACGGTGCTTATACTAGGCACGGGACTGATGTTGGCTTTACGCTTCCCGCATTAAAGTACGGGGTCTGTGTAGAGACATGCCCGTGCAGGTGGGACAATACCACAGACATGCTCCACACAGACCCCGCATATTTTGTATAACGGTTGGGTAGAGGACTATAAACATGGTGGGCAGAAAGGGTAGAGCGTCATGCTCATGTATGATTTTCTACTCAAGCCGCCTCGCAATTTTGATACGTATAAACGACTCATTGCATTGTGTATTGCGAGCCGCGAGCAAAATATAGATTTATCACAGACTTTTGTGCTGACGCTGCCGAGCTACGACCTGTATGATCTATCTACGCACTTTCGCGGGTATGGCTATACGGTGCTGGGCGGGAGTGCGGAGAGGAAAGATTTTGTGCTGGTGTATTGGTCGCCTAAAAGTCGTGCATAAAAATACGGTTGAAACTTATATGTTTATAGTAGGGGCATATAAGTTTTGCGCCAGGAGGAATGAACGGGGCGCGTTACAAGTTTGACCAATGTGTATGTTCCAAGTGCGCAGAACAGAAAAAGTAAAAACACGATGAGAGGACACCAGTCGGGGTAGGGGGTAATTGGTCGTCTGCCCATTTTTTGGTTGTCAAATGTGCAAGCACCCGTCTCACGATCTACGCAAGACGGGTGTCAGATTTTTCTTAGTCTGCCCACCAAAGAAAGCATACATAAAAATAAAGTAAAACTCTATAGGGCATTTGCCCCGTTTTTAGAAAGTGAGTAGATTTTCAGTTACCTGGGTAGACAATGCGTAGAGTATCTACTCAAAAGACAAAAGTGTAGCAGTTTTGTAGTTTGCGTAGAGTAGAAAGGTTGGGTAGAGTAGATGAGCAGAGTAGAGTTGAGTAGAGAGCTTTGGGATGTGCGTAGAGTAGTCAATCATTTTGGCGGAGTGGAGTATAGTGTAGATGAAGATGAGTATATGATGCTCTGCCCGTTTCATGGTGAAAATAATCCTAGTATGGCAATGAGTAGAGCAGGCCAGTTTATCTGCTATGTGTGTGGAGTGAGAGGTGGAAGCATTGTCGATTTTATAGCACAGTTGTTCCAGGTGCCAGTCTTTACTCCTGAAGATGCGCATCAGCTAACGGCGTTAGACATCTTGACGTGCTATTCCTATATAGAGTCACCGAGTCGTGAAGTTGATGAAAAAATTCTTGCCCAGCGTTTGGAAGAACAGTATCAGGCAAACCTGATGGCGGCCATTGAATATGCGCATGGAAATTTTCATGGTGATGCCTCAGCAAATAAAAATATGGATAATCCCACGCCTGGGGTCTTTAAGATGTGGCAGAAAGGCTTTCGTCCTGAAACCTTAAAAAAATTTGGTGTCGTAGATTGGCAAGGGCTACCCAGTCACCAGTTGCTTATTCCACTACGCTATGTTAAGGGCGAGCATGAAGAAGTCTATGGGTACGTGAGACGAGCAACGAATGGTGAGTGGCCGAAGTATCTGACCATGACGGGGTTGAGGAAATCAGATTTTATTTATGGCTATTGTAAGCCCTGGAAGAAGAAAAAGCCTATCGGGCTAATCACTGAGGGTATGAGCAGCTTGATGGTGGCCTGGCAGCATGGGTGGCGTGAAGATACGCATATGGGCGCATGTGTACTTGGGTCGGATGTGAGCTTTAATCAGGCACTTGCGATTGCTGCTGATTGTGATAGTGTCATCGGTGGCTTTGATATGGATTTAGCGGGTGAAAAAGCCTATCACTCACTAAAAGAAGCATTAAAGCCATTTGGTACGAGAGTTGGGCGGCTAGTCTTGCCTGTGAATGATATTGGCAATTCCAGTGAGAGTGAGTTTTGGTCGGGTATTTACAGGATAGTAAAAGGATATACAAGATCGTGAAAAAGTCGTGCATAAAATCATACCCTGTGCTTATATGTTTATAGTAGGGGCATATGTAAAGGTTCATGGAGTAGTCGAACCGCTAAAGTCGCCCCAAGAGGAGGAAAATTTTTTATGGCACAAGCAGTAGACATGTTGACCTTGTTTGACAAGGAAGATACGGAGATGCGCGTTCAGATTGAAGGGAGCATCAAGAGTTCAGAAGAGGCGGCCAAACGTCGTAAGCTCTCGAAAGGCATCATAAAAATTTTTGGTATGCCTGATGAAGCCGATAACGATAGTATCCGTCGTGCAACAGTTCGGTTGCGAGTCGGGCTGTATAAAGGTGCATTGATCGTTGTGCATACAGCAGCCCCAGGCTGGCCGCATGAGCATGTGTGCATGATACCGTTTGGGAAACCTTGTCCTGAGTGCGAACGCTTGCAGAAAAAGCACAACGTCACCTATGAAGAACTCATGTCGCGGTTCAAAGAATTGACCCGTGGCGAATGGAAAACGGGCAAGGATGGCGTCATATTATCGGGTGTCAAGTCTACACTTATTAATGTGTGGCCGATCTGGTATGGTGCAGCGCAAGATGGTGCTGGTGAGATCGAGCTTATGGCCTATCCAGCCAACGATCAGAGTCCAGTCTACAAGATGCACGCCTTAAATGATCTGCGCTATGTCCAGCCTGTCTTAGTGCAGATACTTCGCCAGGAACAAGCCAAAGGTGAGATCGACCTTGAGGCATTGGCAGCGCAGGTTGGCTATCCCAAAGATAAACTTGCGGCTGTACTCGCCGACATGCCTGAAGACTCGTCTGAGGATGATACGCCACGTGAAATGTGTGACTATGATATTGTGCTGGCACAGACAGGTAAGGGCCTTGACCGTAGTTTTTCAGTCAACGACAAGAGCGCGAAAAAATTTAAGTTTCAAGCGCAGGAAGATGCGTTCATGGCTGAAAATTGTGGTGGCCTGCCCTGGTCGAAGTTGCTCATGAAAATGTCCTTTGCTCTCAATCTTGCCACTCGCACTAAGAACACGGATTTACTCCAAGAGTTGCAGGAGCGCAGGCAAGCCTTACTTGGTATCGAGGCTCCGCAGAAGGCTGAGGGAGATGTGAAGAAGGACGTGAAAGAGGAGTACGTTGATTTAGATAGCGACCAGGACGATGACGATGACGATGACGCCTTGTAACCGCGTAGTGCAGGTGGGACGCTAGGGGTTCTAGCGTGTTTGCAATTATTGGTGCAGGCATAACGGGATGTGTCCTTGCGAGAGCATTAGCCGAGCAGGGTTATCCCGTTGTTGTCTTTGAAGCTACGCAGCGTGCAGGTGGAGTCGCGTATCAGGGCAACTACCGAACCGCACTCAGCTTTCACGCAGAACATTTTCTGACGGCACGCACATCGCTACGCTGGTTGGGTATGGAGTGCGAAAGAAAAATTTTTTCGCCTCAGTGCAATTGGCGGTATGCGTGCCGTGACTTACTTCTGCATAAAAATATTTCGTACTGGCACTCGTCTCCGATCTACGACCTGCCCCTTGTGAAAGAAACTTTTTCTTTGTTCTTTTGCGCTGCCAGGTTAGATTGGGCGTTCAGGGGTGAGTACGGACTACTCAGCTATATCTCTGGTTTTCCAGTGCGGTCGCCTGATGATCTGGTGCTCTATACCTGGTACAAAGAGCAAGTGGCTGCGCTTGGTGGTGTCTGTGTCGGTATGGGTGGCTTGTATAAGTACATGACCATTGACGAATGTATCTGCCATGCCTTAGATATTGCGCGTGAGTTTGGGTATCTAGCAATAGACAAGCAGCAGACAATGCGTATACCGATTGTAGGAAAGAGGTGACATGTGAATAAGAAACGGCGACCAGTGGTAAACCTGCATGGGCATGGTGAGCATAGTCCTGACGGGTCGGATACGGCCAGGCGGCGGGTCAGGTTTGCCAAAGCCCTAGAGCAGCCAGCATTAGCCTTAACAGATCATGGTGTGCCGTCAGGCTTAATCGAGCATTATAACGCCTGTATCGAGTGTGGTGTTAAGCCAGTCCTGGGCATTGAGTTTTACTACATGCCAAAGGTGGTCAGGCAGTATACCAAAGAGGATTTGAAAGAGCATCACTACTCGCCTGCCGAGATTGCGCAGAATGAATACGAGTCCAGATACTACCACGCGACGGTCTTGGTAAAAAATATGCAGCCTGGCTATGAAAATCTCATGAGTCTGGTTTCTGAGTCCAACAAAGAAGAAAATTTTTATCGGCATCCTATTGTGACCGATGAGATGCTAGAAAAATTTTCTGGTGGGTTAATCCTATTCACAGGATGCCTGCGTGGGTGGGTTCCGCAGCATATTCTGGCTGGTGAGTCACAGGCGGCCTATACCAAGCTGAAACATTGGGTGGAGTTATTCGATCACCACGTGTGGGGTGAGGTGATGCCGCATGATTTTCAGGGTCAGGCAGAGGTCAATCGCCAGTTAGAGGTCTGGTCGGACTTGTACGGCCTGAAGTTAGTCGTCACTCCTGATAGCCACTATATCCAACGCTGGGATTATCCACACTATAAAACGCTGCGGGCTATCAAACGCTGGCCTGTGGATGATGCCTTGAGCTATGAGCGACTGTTCATGCCGAGTGATGCCGAGCTAGAGGATGAGTGGACTGAGACGATGGGTGATGCTGGCCGTATCCATGAATACATGGACAATACCATAGCCATTGCTGAGAGTACGCATGTTGAATTTTCGCCACGTGTGGCTATGCCTCAGCTTGAGGGTGTATCAGACCCGTACGAAATCCTGTGTGATGCGACTATCGCGGGCTTAGAGGGAAAAGGGTTCACGACGACCAACAAAAAGCACGAAGTCGTCATCTTGCCAGCGTACCGCAAACGCGCGGCCTACGAACTGGAAACCTATAGGGATAAGAACTTTGTGAACTATCTGCTGATGAATGTTGATCTAGCGACTGAAGCCAGGCGTCAAAGCATTGCCATGCGCTGTCGCGGGTCAGCTTGCGGGAGTTTGGTGGCGTATGTGACAGGGATGCATAAGACCGACCCGCTACGGTATCACCTATCATTTGAACGCTTCTGTGGCCCTGAGCGGCCAGAGTGGGATGTGCTGGATATTGACCATGATGTGGGCGATGAAGTAAGCCGTGATAAGCTATTCACCTATCTTGGAATGCGCTATCCTGGGCGGGTGGCGAAGGTGGCGGCATTCAATACGTTTGGGGTGAAGTCGGCTCTGAATGCTATCCTGAAAGAACATAGCGAAAAAGGTAGCCTGTCATTCATAGCAGATACCGAACGCGAAAGTTTCCGTGGAGCAATGCTGGCGTATGTCTCCAAGAGTGAGGAGCCTGAGTTCAATTGGAAAAAAATTGTCAAGGGCAGTGGCATCTTGCGGTATATGGAAGACCAGTATAGCTTAGTCAGTGACTTGTGCTACTGTTTGGGGCAAGTGGCGAGTATCTCGCAACATGCCGCAGGAGTCGCTATCACGGCTGGCCCGTTGGAAGAAAAACTGGCGTTGATGAAGATTGGGACGGGTAATGATGCACACTGGCTGGCCTGCTACGATATGGATAGCCTGAAAGCGATTGGTGTCTTAAAAATTGATCTGCTGATTGTGGATAGTCTTGCGCAGGTGGATGCCTGTGAAAAAATGGTGAATATGCAGTTCGTCGATCATCCAATGACCGAGGGCTATCTGAATGCTGAGGATGGTGTGACGTACTACGACGTGAACGATCTTGAGGGCAGGCAGTTGCGTAAAGCAATGGAGCAAGGTGACTTGTGGGGTATATTCCAGTATGAGCGAGCCAAGTCGGTCTTGATGTGCAAGCAGTACCAGCCAGATAGTATTGAGGAAGCAGCGTTGGTGACTGCCTTTAATCGCCCTGGTGCGATTGCTGGTGAGGCATTTGAAATGTACTTACAGGAGCGTCAGCAGCCAGGGTCACAGGCGGTCTTGCCTTTTGTCTATCAAGAACAGGTCATGGAGTTCTGTCATTCTATCGGCATGACGTGGGAACAAGTAGCACAGGTGATGCATCTTGCCAAGAAAAAATTAGGTAACGATGAAACACTGCAAAAAATTTTTATAGATGGCACTGTGACTACGCTGGGTGTCTCGAAAGCGACGGCTTTGAAGCTCTGGCATAGCGCATTGTTGTATGGTTTTTCCAAGAACCATGCTGTGCCGTATGCGCTCTTAGCAGCCCAGCAAATTCTATTAAGAGAGCAGCATCCAGTTGAATTTTTTGTGACGTTACTCGGCCATGAAAAAAACGAGGGCAAGCGGTCGGCCTATGAAACAGATGGCTATCAAAAGCATGGGCAAAATTTTTTAATCCCGCATGTGAACGGCTCTGCTGAGTACCAGATCGTGGATGTTCCAGGGTCGGCGTTACTTGAGTCAGGTCGCTATATCCAGCAGGGGCTAAAGGTGTTACCTGGGCTGGATAATCGTGCGTATGAGATCGAAGCAGAGCGGCTTGCTCATGGCCCGTATGTTTCTGCTGAGGATGTCAAGAAACGGTTGAGCGGGCGAACAGCGACCAGTGCGGTCGTTGGGACGCTTACGCGCTTTGCGGCGATGGAATTTGATAAACAGGAGTGGCAGAAGCGATGCTTGATGTGGATGGAAGTCTTAAAAATGAAGCCGCATACGCTGTTTCAGAAAGAGATGTGGGTGCAGCATAGTGATGAAATGTATCGCAACTATAGAGAGGATAGTAAATACTTGAATGGTAACGGCCAATAAACAGCTAATGCCTCCCGTCTCGCCTGAGTTTCTGCAACTTATTGATGCGGTTAATAGCAAGTATGGCGCGGGAACGTTGCAATTGCTCTCGCAAATGCAAGCGCGAAGGCGTATCAGTACGGGTATAGATCATCTTGATTGTATCCTGGGCGGCGGATTGCCAGCAGGCGGTATCTTAGAAGTGGTGGGCATTAACCAGTCGGGCAAAACGACAATGGCTCTCTCAATCGCTGGACAGGCCGAAAGTGTGTTGTATATTGATGGTGAGCGCAAGTTGGATTTCAATTATGCGCAGTTGTTTGGGGTGTGTCCCAGCTATACTATCGCCCAGCCGTATTGTCTGGAAGAAGCCCTAGAGCTTGCCAGAATTTTTTTGCAGGCAGGGGTGAAGTTAATCGTGGTAGATAGCTTGCCAAGTTTGCCGCCACGCAAAGAAGCTGAGGGTAAAGACTTTGATAAGGTCGAAGGTATGGCGATGACGGCTGGTATCCTGGCTCGCAAACTACCTGTCTTGAATAACCTCTGTTACAAGATGGATGCCAATATCTTAATCGTTAATCAGTATCGTGATAACATTAATCGCCCTACGCCCTGGTCTCCGCCCTATCATACGTTTGGCGGATGGGCGTTACGGCACTACGCCTTAATAGAGTTAGTGGTTGCGCGTACCAAGTGGGAAAAAGATGAAAAACTTGGCACGTGGTCGCATCGGCTTGGGTACTTTGTCAACAAGAGTTGGGGCGCACCGCCGCAGAGGGGCGGAGATATTCAGTTAGTGTTCGGCAAGGGCTGGGTGCCGCATGAGGATGTGCCAGCCGTGAAGAAATCCATGCGTAAAGCCCTCAAAGAAAAAATTGTGGACGCTGACCCGCTTGGTGTCGAAGATCGGGTGAGCGATGAAGAGATAGCGTCTGTTATGGCAGATGAGGATGAAACAGATGGCGACGACTAAGCGCACGCAGCTTAAAATAGCAAAATATGAAAATAAAATTGACGACCTCGAAGTTCAGGTTCAAGATATTGAAGACGAGCTAGAAGCTGTTTTGTCAATGCGCGAAGCCAGAGCGTATGTTGCTGGCTATCAGGCGGCTATAGAAAATTTTTCTGAGATGTTTGATGGCACGAATGGCTATCGTACGCTTTCTGCGCTTGAAGCGTATCTGAAGTATCGTTTAGAGTTGTGGCTTATTAGTGAGTCAAAAGTGATGCCGTTGTTTACCATGAAAGATGGGTGTAAAGAATGAGTGGAAATGATAGTAGCAAACCGATTGGTCTGGTGAAGCAGGATATACAGTTCACGGTATCTACTGGTACGTCGGTGACTGATATTGTCGCCATACACTTGAGCGATGGCAGTATAACCTATTGTCAGGTTGAAAGTACCTTTGCGGTAGACGACTCACAGTACGGGGTGAAAGCCTATGTGATACGTAATACCAGGAACAAGTATCCGCAGGAGCTTGGTGGCTATCCTATCTGGTTATCCAGCCACGCGCAGTTGTGCGAAGCCTTTAGCGTACCGCCAGATACCTCTGTGAGCGATATTATGTTCTATGAAGGGTGGCAGGATGAGAGGCAATAATTTTCGCCTGGCTATCTGAAGTGCGCCTGAGTGGTGGCGTGGTTCACGCTATCTTGATGTATCGGTGCAGATGGTGCAGGAGCTATGCAATAAGAGCGAAGGTTGGTTGGAGCGCAGCCAGCCGATAGCGTATCTTGAAGCAGAAGTTGGTGCGAATGTTGTGAGCGGGTATGCTGCTGATGGCACGCACCTCTGCAATGTTGGCTACAGGCCATATGAAGAAGAGTTTAGCGAGCAGCACTATCTGTTTTTATGTTAAAATTTTTAGAAGGTGGGACGAATGATAACAGTCGAAGATGTGGACGAATGTCCAACATGTCATCAGAAGGTGTGGAATTGTACCTGCTCGCGTACGGATGACGAAGCGAAGGGCGCAGCAGATGAGTTGGGGTTAGAGGATGAGGACAAAGACCCAAAGAAAAAATAATTCTAGGTGGGACTAGAATAGGAACCTGATGTACATCCATGCGGAAAATTTTTTCAAGCTGTATGGTGGCCCCGTTGTGCAACAAGCCAAAGAGGTCTGGATAGAAAAATTTTTAGGGTATACACTCGTAGATGTCGGCGAGCTAGGTATGAAGCTGTTTCAGACGTTTATACCTGACGGGCCAGGCAGCAATACTGGTGTAAGTGTCTATGAAGCAAAATTTTTTTTCAAGACTGCTGAGGGGGCGGTGCATACGTTTATTGCATCGGAGCCTGGCCCGATTTACTTTATAGGAGGCAATCCTATATGAGTGAAGAATATCCTGGGCATCAGGCACCCGAACAGCAGGCTGGTAGCGGTGGGACATCGCCACAGCGTCAGTTAGTTGGCTTTCGTTCGGCTGACTATGACCTGGTGATAAGCGAGGCCAATACCTGGTTTACGAATACGTCGTTTACATCGTTGGTTTCTGTGCAGTTAGTTATAGATACGGTGCCGTATGTCAATCGGTACGTCATCTTAATCACCTATGAGCCATGAGATATTATCAAGTAAAAGTTGTGGAGTCTATAGATGCCCAGGGTGCGCAGGATGTTGCAAACCAGTGGCTCGTAGCTAACGGGCAGTATCTTTATGCGAAGCCGAAGTTTTGCTACAGGACATGCCAGGACGCGAGTAGGGATATCAAGTATTCTATCGCCATTTTTTATGAGGTGGAGCAACAGGATGTCAAAAACATTAGCTGATGAAATGCAGGAGCTATTAAAGCGGCAGGAAGATGAGACGTATCTACAAGATACGATGAATAAGGCTGTAGAGGAACAGGAAGACCCGCTACATAAGTGGTTGGCGAAAGCCTATACGACAGGGCAACGCCCCTCGCTACGGCATGGGTTACATCTATCAACGTTTCGTGGGAAGTGCAAACGCCATATGATGCTATCGCATCTGTACCTGGGCAATCAGGTGTTCCACGCACAGCAGACAGCAGCAACGTTTGAGCAGGGTAATGACATGCACGCCAGGTGGCAGCAGAACCTAGACCGTGCTGGTGTGACATTGGACATCGAGCGCGAGCATATCGAAACCTATTGGCACATTCTGTTCACGCCTGATATCATTATCGAATACGAAGGTGAGCCGATGGTTGTCGAGCTTAAGGGCTATGGCATTAGTGGGTTCAATACCTATCCTGCCGATGCGGTGTTACAGTGTATGACCTATATGTGGTTTACGGGCATACGTAAGGGTGTGGTGATTGTTGAAGCCAAAAACGATCAGAGGTTTCGCTGCGTTGAGGTCAAGTATGATGAACGGCAGCTACAGCACCTTATACCGCTTTTTAATGAGGTGAAAGAACTATGCGATCAGCATATGCGCGATGGTAGTATGCCAGATCGCATTGACGAGTGTCCGAACCCGAACACGGAGACAGCGCAGAAATGCGGGAGTTGCGAAGCCTGCTTTACGACGCCTGAGCAACGTAAGGAAATGCGTAGGGCTGTCGCATGGGTGCCTTAAAAAAAGAATTTTTTCTGTGGCGTAAGCGTACGAAGCTACCGCCTACGGAATGGTGGTGTATTGTTGTGCATTGCTATCGTGACTATAACAGCGCGTTGTATGAGTTTTACTTTTAGGAAATTTTTATGGGTGGGAAATGGAAACAGAAACTAGGCGATACGCCTGAGTCCAGTATCGTTGAAGTTGATGACGATCTGCTGGTAGTGTGTATTCAGGGGCTATGGCATGTAGTCTTACAGCATGTGACACGCCGTGGGGTAACGCGGGAGTGTCAGTTCGTGATGTCTGGTTGGAACCCTGCAAAGATATGTGCGAAGCCGTATCGTGGCAATGCACTCCAAGCAGCGTATCGCTATCAGAGTCATGCGAGCAAGACTTCGTTCCATGCCTCGCGTGAGGTGTTTCTATTGCCAGAGGAGATTGTCACAGCTTTAGCTGTTCTACAGAAACAAAAAGTTTCCGAACAACTATTGCGAAAAATTCGTGCATAAGCATAGGGTCGGTGACTATATGTATATAGTGAGAGCAGGTTTTTCGTAGTCTTACTATGGAAACTCAGTGATGCCTGCTCTCAGTTTTTATTCAGGAGCTAAAAAATGGTTGAGCAGCATCTTATTGAAACTATTGATATTGGGCTATTGAAGCCACATCCGCTTAATGCCGTTATCTATGTCGATGACGAAATAGAGCCGTTAGATGAAGTGCGTTTTGAACGTCTTATTGTGTCGGAAGACTATATGGTGGTGTGTGGTCATCGGCGTTATTATGCCGCACTGAATGATGGTCGCACTACAATTGAAGTTGAACGGCGGTGCTTTGATAGCGAGGCTGATATCTTACGTAAATTGTTATCGGATAACTTGGGACGTGATAAAACGAATGAGCAAAAAATTCGGGAGGGCATGGCCTGGGAAGGGTTGTTTGATGGAAGAGTAGGCGGTGACAGGCAAAGTGAAGAAGGTAAAAAAGCAGTACACAACTATTTGGGTACTGGTTCTGTTGGTGAGACGGTTGATCTTGTTGCTGAAAAGCTAGGCAAATCTGGTGAATGGTATCGTCAGGGTCGCGTATGTGTCTTGTTTATGGATACCTACGCTGGGCTTGAGCGGGCGGTGGTAGTGAAGATGACACTAAAAGATGAGAGTGTGAAGGCTGCTTTCAAGCTGGTACAGAAATTTGAGCAAGAGGCTGAGCGAAAAAAGGCGAGTGAAGAACGTGAACGACAGAAACGTGAGGCATATCTTGCCTCATTGAAAGCGAAAGATGTCTTATTGCCAGTAGGGAAGTATAGTTGCCTTGTTGTTGACCCGCCATGGGAAATGCAAAAAATTTTACGGGATGTTCGTCCGAACCAGGTTGCTATGGATTATCCTACTATGAGCTTGGAAGATTTAGTGCAGTTTCCTGTGCCAGACATGGCGGCTGGGAATAGTCATCTCTATTTGTGGACAACGCATAAGCATCTACCTGATGCACTATATCTTGCAGAGCAGTGGGGCTTTCATTATCAATGTTTGCTGACGTGGGTAAAGAATATTGGTTTTACGCCGTTTTCATGGATGTATTCCACTGAGCATGTGTTGTTTTGCACGAAGGGCGACTTGCCATTGCTTGATATTGGCAGGCGTGTAGATTTTGTAGGCAAGGTGCGAGAGCATAGCCGTAAGCCTGATGAATTTTATCAATTGGTGCTTGATGTCAGCCCAGGCCCAAGAGTGGATGTGTTCGCAAGAGAGAACCATGTAGGGTTTACTGCATGGGGAAATGAGGTAACAAAGTATGACGCAATGGCAGAATGATAAGTCCTGGGCGCAGGACAAGATTTTTTCTAAACTTGTTAAAATTTTGCATGGTCTTGGATATGCTGAGTGTTCAGTAGCGAGTAAATACTTAGACCAAAGTGAAGCGACTGATATCGTTGCTGATGAAAAACATATAGCAGTGCGTGTGCGTCGCACAGGGATACATCGTGGTGTAACACTACGTGCATTGCGTGGCAGTGGGCATGAAACAGAACTAAAGAAGATTATGTCTGGGTTTGGTGATTATATGCTGTATGTGTGGATTGACGGTAATAACGAGGTGCTTGATTGGGTGTTTGTGAGTTTACAGTGTGTGCGTAAGGCACCTCTGGCTTTAGAGGCTCGTAGGCGTATTCCAAACACTGACGATGAGACGTGGTTCATAGATGTGGGTTTGTTCGAGTTAATGGATCATGGGTGTATCAAGGCGTATTATATGTCGCCTGGGACGCGAGATAAGTTTGATTTGAAGTTTATGCCAGGACGAGTTGATGAGGAGACGAGATATGAAAACACCAGAGGAGCGGTACGCGACTGCGATGGAAAATTTTCCTGAGCTAGTTGTGGTGCGCGAAAATTTATTTCGCGTGATGGATTTGTTGGAGTTGCCTCATGAACATGACCAGTTGTATAGCAGGCTTGACGAAAGTAAGAATGCGCTGGCGTTTCGTGAACATGCCTTTGCCTGTTTCATGAGTTGCGTCCAGTTGCGCGTACAGCAGTTTTGGACAGAGGAGCGGCTGCTTGATTATATCGACTATGCGGCCTGGTTAATCTTGGAGTCGGAGGCGAAAGACGACCTGGGTGAAAAAATGTTGAAAGACATCATTATGATGTCAAGGGCGGCAACGCTTGGTGTGCAGACTGTACCTGGGAAACCAGAGCTTCAAGCATAAGGAAACAGTTATGGGAATGTCTATTCGTGACTTGCCAACGGTGCAAAGAACGCATCGCTTTCAGCGCGAGATGCTGCACGCACTTCGTGAGTTTCATGAGGCTGCCTTATCCGCTCTTGCTGAGGGTGGGAATTATAGCTTTGAGCCAAATGAAGTCATTGATGATGTTGAAAACGCTATTGTGTACGTATTGCGTGAAGTTGACAGGGTTCGGAAAGATATTGCATCCCGTCGTGAAGAGAGTACAGGTGAGACATGACCCGCTACCCAAGTGTAGATGAGCGTACAGAAGAGGGAAATGCAGCGTTATCAGGTGCAAGCCGAATGAGCATCAATACAATAGCAAATGGAAGTGGTTGAAATGGAAGGGCGAACAGTGAGGGCTATGGGTATAGACCAGGGGCTAACGCTTGCTGGATTTGCGCTTTTACAGTTGTCAGATACTCCGCCAGTGGTGTTAGAAACCTATCTTGAAGAATACAAAGTCGGCAGGCGTCGGCTCAAAAGTATTCGTGCGAAAGCGCGGCGACTTGTTGCTATAACTGCTACGTTATGTACGCTGTGGAAGCCTGATATTGTTGTCACGGAGATGGCAGCTACACCGTTTGAGACGCATAAGCGCGGGACATTTTCAACGCTGGCGGGTGCAACGTTCCTGTTGTTTGCTGGTGTGCCTGAGCCTATTCCTATAATACTCGTCAACGTGTCGAGTTGGCAATCTGAGGTGCTGCACTACAAGCGCGGTCAAGATACCAAGCAGCTATCTATTGCGCTGGTGAAGTCGCTGTTTGGATTGGACAAGCCGCATCATATATGCGATGCCATTAATATGACGGTGGCCTATCCAACGCTAGAGGCACGTGGCGATATAAACGTTTTGAAGGTTGAACATGGAGGTGGGCTATGGACGCCACAGAAATAGAGCAGAGGATAGCAAACTTACAGATCACGAAGAAATCGTACCAGAATGCAAAGGTGTTTGCTCTCACTGAGCAGGGTCGAGTTGCATGGCAGGGGCTTATCGACCTGGTGCAAGGACAGATTGAAGCCCTTGAAAAACAGAAAGCAGGTGGGCTACATGAGCAGCAGAATGACGTTGACGGTCGGGGCTGATGCCAGTATCGTGAATATTGAAGTTGACGGGATGGGTATTCCGCGCCTGACGATGGTGAACGAAGACCTATGGGTGGAGTTTAAGAAGTGGTTGGCTGGGATGAATAAGAATTTTTTGTATTCTGTTATCTCGCAGATCGTTATTGATTATCGGGTAACAGCCGCGCTTGAAAAAGAGTCGGAAGAGGAACAGCTACAGGGTGAGCATATGGGTGACGATGAACTTATTCAGAAGGTACTCAATGCTACAGGCAAGGCGACGGAGCGTAGCCCTGATGACAAGCTCTATGTGGAGATTAAAAACATCTATGCGCAGCTACAAGCAATGGACTTTGATTTACCTGGGTACGTGGTGTATACCATATTGAAGACATTTGAGCATATAGATGGGCGTGTGTACGACGTGGGTGAGGGGTTTTTCTACTATAAAAAGCCAGCCAAAAATGATAACGCCACCGAGCAGTAGCTTGCTGCTGGTGGCCTCTCTCACAGGAGCTTGCGCTCTTGCAGGATAGGTGAAATACGGTAATATCCTGTCCCACCTGTGCGTCCCCGTCTTCGCCAGCACCGTTTCCGTTGGTTCTTACATTTTAGCTGTGTACTAGCGGGGCGGTCAGTCTTGCGACGACAAAAGCAATCATAGCATAAGAAAAATTTTCTGTCAAGCATGTTCCTGAGCAATTTAGAAAGAAGTAAAAAAAATGCAACAATTTGTGATTGTGTACAACTATCTTGGTGATAACCATATAGCGGTTCATTTTAAGATGTATGAAAATTTACAGGCAGCAATTGAAGATAATTCTATTGACGACAATGATTGCCGTCAGATTATCTTGCCAGTACCGCCTGAGAGCGAGTCTGAGGGGACATATGGAGTGTTAGAGGGGCATTGGGTTGGCACGGTTCTTGGCGACGGAACGATGACGGGTGAGAGGCGATGAGCAAAAAGGAAATAATAACGGCGATGCGTCGAGTAGCACAGGGAACAGAAGAGGAAAAACTCGGTGAATTTGAACTGGTGTATACCTTTGTGGCGACGATGTTAGACATGGTGCGTGCAGCTACCGACCACGCGGAGTTCGGTGGGGTGAAGGTTGAGCCGTATATGATAGAGGCCATTGCGGGCAATATCTTAATCAATGCTGAGGTGATGCATACGCTTGCTGAAGTCGAGTTAATGGTATCTGGTGCAGCCCTTATGATCGGGGTCATCCAGTTAAACGAATATATGAAGGAGCGTGGTGAGCTATGAATGAAGAGTTGCTTGGGTTGTATCAGCGTATCTTACACCAGATGGATGAAGTGTTGATAGAAAAACGCACGTTTTCACATAACAGTGTTGCGGCTGCGTCAGCCGACTCGAAGTTACAGATGCTCTTTGAAATCTTGGCCCCGTATGGTGGAACCGCATACCAGATTGAAGATCAACAGTTTAAGATGCAGCACTTTAGCGGTGAGCTAATTGCGTTTCCGTACAAGAAAGAAGGTGGGAATGATACAGAGGGACGAGCAGGAAATAGCCCTGTTTGAAATTTGTAGTTTGCTTAACGCGCATATCAAGAGTGGCTTTGGTGTGCAGATGCCTATGTTTCAGATAGCGATTGCAGACCTGGCGTATACCGTTGAAAAAGTCGATGTCACTGTAGAGATGATTGGCGATGATGAACATGACCTTGGGCAAGGTGAGATACGGGTGTTTGTCGTATGCGCTAGTCCGAAGCGTGAGCATATTGTTGATTTAACTATGAACTTAGATCACCCGTTGTTGTGGCTCTGGATGGAACACGCGCAAGTGCCAGCAGAGCTACAGGTGATGTTGATTGCAGAAATAGCACAGAATGGTGGGAAGCAACCATGATAACAGAACATTTTTTAGACGTTAGTGAGCTTAATCCTGGGGACACCGTTGCGCTGATGACGGTGAATGTCCTGGGTGAACATGAATACGCGCCTGTACAGGTGACTGGCATTAGTGATGATCGCAATGTTATCACGATTGGTCAGGGGCAACGTTATGCTGCTGACACTGGTTGGGAGTACACAGCCAAACGTGACTATAAGAGTCGCATCATAGAGTGGACGCCTGAGATTGCTATCTGGCATCGTAAGTTTGGGTTAGCCAGGAAGCTACAGGGAACGATATGGTTCCAAGAAAAATTGACTGTGCTTGAGGCGGTGTGGGCAACGCTGGAAGAGACGCGCAAGGTGGTGAAAGAATAATGGCAAGTACAACGTTTCAAGTTGACCTCACGCGCTATGCATTTAATGTCACCATAGAGGCCGTTGATGCAGAGCAGGCCATGAAAATAGACCAGCAGATATTCACGCGACTGAGCGCGGTCTCATATGTGAATACGAATGTAACTCCGCCTACGGTCTCGTTTGGGTTGAATATCTCATGCGCTGTGCAGGTGTTTCAGTGGCTACAGAAGTGGGGCAGTAAAGACCCGCCTATTATTCACTCTATACATATCGAAGTGGAGGACTTGTTTACAGATGCGGAGTAGCACCGTGTTCGAGTTCTATGTTGATCGTTATGAGGGCGTGGCGCATGTGAATGGCTGGTTTGCGGCCAATAACTTTCCAGCAGTGAGCGTGCGTGTGTATGAGCCTGTAGACCCGTTTGATGTGTGGGTGAATGTTGCGACTGAGCGTGCTGGTGAGATGTTTCAGTTATTGCTACAGTTGGTTTCTGATGGCACGGTGTGGGGGTGTCGTTTCCACTAACGAGTTTTTCAAAAGTAAAAAATTTACTCCAAAGTCGTGCATAAAATACTACTGCCTGCTTATATGTTTATAGTAGGAGGTAGTTTTTTATGGTGAAACAGAAGAACGTCAACAGCCGCTACTTGCTGGATAAAGAAATTTGCCAGATACTAGGGTTGGATTATATTCCTGGGTCTGGTAATGGTGAGATCAAGGGCGACGGAGATGACTTGCTTCGCAAACTGCAAGCCAAGTTTACAGGTGAGCAACAACTAACAGTCAAGCATCAGGACTTGAGGCAGTTGCGAGCGCAAGCACAGGGTCGGCCATTTTCTTTGTTTGTCATGGGATTTGAGCAGCCGAATGGTATATCATTGCCTGATCGGTGGGTGGCGATGCCAGTTGACCAGTTCACTATGTTGTGGAATGTATGGCTAAAAATTTTTCTAGCCGATGACGATGAGGAGTAAAATTTTTCTATGAAGAACAAGATGCCTGGGATACGCATGGAGGTGACACTTGACAACATGCGCATCAACAAAGAGGGGAAAGCGTGGTTTCATTTTGTCGCCCCGCTTACCGAAGGCCATAACGCGCTGGCTTGTGTCACGATTGATGTACAGCAGTGTTTGCTCTTTGCAAAAGTTGCGGGTGAAGAGTATCATATGGCAACCGTTCACTATAACGGTATCAAGCAACAGCCGCCTGCAACGGGTGGAGCGTTTTTAGTACCGTTCACGTCGGACTTTAATAGTGTCAACTATGAGGAGATGGCTGAACTGGTGCAGCATATTGGTGCGTTCCCGCTCTCAATTGCAGTGGCCTATAAGTCGAATAACTACCCGCAAATATTGAAGCTCGTCAAAGCGATTGCTGACTCCACAGAGGAGCCACGTAGTTTCAAGCTGGCCGTTATCACTCGTACGGATTATGATAAGCTGGTTGAGCAGCAGGAGGCCGAAGAAGCCAAAGAAGCTGCATCAGCCCAAGTTTAGGGGGACATATGGCAGAACAGGAAGAGGAAATCACCACGTTAGATGTGTTGATACTACTCAATAATTTTTTGCGACAGACACCGTTTCGCATTGTGGGGCCAACCAGTGCTGAAGGATTTGCTGACCATACGCGGGTTGAAATCGCGCTGAAGATCGAACACAACGAAGTCCGTCTACTCATGAATGGCAATCAGCAGCAGGAGTGGCCTGTTATCCAGAAATCAGAGGCCGTGAAGCTCTTGACGAATAATGTTGGCCTTGTCGATAGCATGGTTGCGGAAATTGAAAACACGATGGGCATGGGCTTCCAGATGTCGGATGAAGATGGCAATATAACGTACACAAGTCCAAAGGCGGCAGAAGCTCTTGAGGAAGTTGAAGACGTACAGGACGACCAGCCGACTGAGATTGCCCAGGAGCATGAAGAAGAGGCTGAGCCTACGCCTGTGATGATAACTGTACCGAAGGTAGTCCATAAGAAAAAGGTCGAGACGCCAACCGAAGTCGAAAAAGAGGCACCGAAAGAAGTCCAGGTTGCACATCCTGTCTTGAGTCCAGAGGTGATAGCCGAAGAGGTGACAGATCGCACGCAGGAGCAGCCAAAGACGGTGATGGCGGTGAAAAAGTTACATTTGTTTAGTAGCGATGACGAAGATGAGGACGAATAGTCATGTCAGTGATGATACCTGAAGTGGCGGTGAATATAGACGATAAGCCACATGTGATAGGCGAAGACCAGCAGGCTCTCTTTGAAGAGATGCTGGCCTTTGTCCTGGCAACCAGTCATCCGATTAACTGTGTTGGTGCGCCTGGGACGGGTAAGACCCATATGTTGAGAGAGCTTGGGAAGCAGTTTGTCAGGATGCAAAATATTGCCATACGTGAAAAAGTTGGTGAAGAAAAATTTAAGCGTATGGATAAAGTAAAATTTTTCTGGACGCAAATCAATCTTGATACCATGCCAAGTACGCTTATTGCAGGACATCGTTTTGAAAATGGCACGGAAATACCTGTTGCTGCTGTCCTGGGCAAAGCTCTGACAGAGGGACATTTTGCGGTGGCCGATGAGTTCACGCATGGGGATGAGTCAATTCAGGGGCCAGTCAATAGCATGGTTGACCCTGAAGGGATGATAAGCATCGGTGACATGACGTACTTTCAGCATTGGCGGTTTCGTCTTGCGCTGGCTCATAACAGACGCAAGTCTGCTGGCAATGTGGGCATTATCCCAAGTTTGGCTAGTCGTTTAGTCACATGGGAATTTGACTATCCTGAAGCCTTAACAGAATCCAAGATTGCCCGTGATATCGTGCGTCGTGAAAATAGGAGAGAGGGGCGATCAGAAAAAGACTGGCATGTGCCTGATGGGGTACTACGCTTTTTAGTCTCTTGGATGCGTGAGGTGAGGGACTATACGGGTGGGGATTTACCTCTGTCTTCGCGTAACATTGCGGCTGCGGCCACGCTTTTGAACATGCTGCCGTTTCATGCGAATGCAGACATGCCGCCTGAGTGGAGAGATACCAGTGCTGCTGAGGCAATCAGGTTGATGGTGGCTAATCGTGTACATTTTATTGACCCGAATAGCCCCGACCCGAAAAAGCAGAGTATCCAGAATGACAACGACCTGGGTAAACCGTTGGTCAATGATACCTTGCAATTCTTTGCTGGTGTGAGTCCTGAACGCGCTCGTAAAGCAGTCTTGCAGTGCTGTATGCGCTTCACGGAAATTGCTGGTATCAATAGCCATACGAAAGCCAGTTGGGATGAGTGGATGACTGATAAACTGTTGTAAAATTCAGGAGCCTTGCTACATCCCAGCCTGTGCGTTGTAACCAGTGAGGGCGAAGTACAGGGACATGGACGCCGTAGCACAATTCTTAAGAGGCCGCACAGTACAAGCGATAGACACAGGCGGGGCCTCGCACCGACCACAAGGAAGATGTGGTAGTGATACGGGCTGCTGAGACTATATAGGGTGTCATAAAGCTGAAAGAACCCGTAGGCGATAAGCTGTTGTGGCTTGCAGCTATACTGATCTGGTATCAATAGGGCAGAGTAGCATGTATGGCACTTATGCAAAATGCTCACAAGCCATGAGCATCAGCGACGTGAGAGCGTCGTGTTGAAATAAGAATAGGGTGTTGGACTGTTGGGGAATGGCACCCTATTCTATCACATGGGGCCGCTTTACTAAGAACCTGTTGATGCCTGAAACGTGTGCGCACATTAACGGGATATAGGTACAGGAGACGTAGGGGTACGAGGCCCCACCATATTTGCTTAAGTCTTTTAGAAATCATACGTATATGTATAGAGACGTTGGGGGTTAACAATTATAAAAATTCTGACATTTATATAAGTAGATAGGCGGAAGTAACTCAATGGTAGAGTGCCTGCCTTCCAAGCAGGAGGTTACGGGTTCGAGTCCCGTCTCCCGCTCCGCCCAAAGCCGCACGGCCCTCGTAAGGCTTGCGCTCTGAGGGACGGTGCCACGTGTCACCGTTAAGGGTCATACTAGTCATGCTCTAACACGCGAGGGGCTGCCCTGGTTAGCCAGTGGCATCTGGTTAAGTATGAGTATGCGGCTAACTGCTTATGCTGATTGGTGTTCAAATCGCCAAAGCCCCACCGTGGCAGACCAGACTTGCCCTCGAAGCGTGAGTAGCCCTGGCAAAAGCGCAATGCTGGCGTTTGCCTCGGCACAGGGTACGGTACGTCAATCCGTGCCATGTAAGAGCAGTGCGATACGCTCGGTACTCCAGGTGAGGTCGCTCGCTGGCCTAGTGCATAGGCGCGAGTACCAGACTCGCACTGCTCTTAGCAGTCGATTGTGCAGGTTGTATTCACGCCTGCCGATGCCTATAGTGCGTCCGACAAAAGCGAAGTAACGCGGTGCAGATCGGATGAAAGTCTCGGCACCCTGCCGTACGGGGTTGGATAACGATTATGCTCACCTGTAGGTATCGGCAGTCGCGGGTTCTGCCACTCACGCGGCTGAAACTTCCAATTGGCGAGCTTGACAGCAATGCCACTAAGCTCGCTCACTTGGGCGGGTTAGTTCTAGTATGTGGCCTTGAGATATAGGTTACGGAAAAGAATACCTGTGCAAAGTTTAGGAACAGTCTTCTTTGTACAGGAGGTACGGCAGTTCGAGGCTGCCCCCGTCCACTGCGTCAGGTTTATCCGTTGGAGACGCTAAAAAAACGGAGATAAACAGTGCTTGTTCCTGTTAACGCACTTCTGTTAACGCTCTTGCAAGCACTGGGGCAAGGCACGGTAGAGCCGCTAGGTATCATCTTAGACGGGGTTGACCTACAGTGAGCTAGGTCACAAGCAGACCCGTTGACCGATGTAAGTCTTGCCCAGCAATTTTCAGTGAGGAGGCTGTAGAAAGAACCCATAGCCTTTGCTGGCGACTCCCGTAACGGCTGTTTGATCTTTGAAGCTCTCAAGCCCTCAGCCAGAGCAGGTAAAAAAATTCCTGCCTACAGCTTCTTTGCTGAAAATTTTTTGGAATGTCGTTTGTTTAGTTAGTATTCAGGTGGGATGAAACAAGTAGCTTAGGACGCTAAAAAATTTTCGTCCCCGAATAGTAGCAGTGCTACAGAAGGGAACATTTATTATGTCTACGTATGACCCTAGTACCCAAGTGCCTAGCTCAGAGATTGAGCATGAACCCGTAGCCTTTATAGACCTGTCTACCAGTGAGACATGGCCGCTTATTCCTGGGGCTGACACGTCACGGCATCAGTTTACGATGCAGGCGTATCAGATTTTGGTCACGCGACTCTCAGAACTGGATAGCGCAGCGACAGATGCCAGTCTCGCAGGGCAAAAAGACTACGCACCGCATGGTGATGAGGGTGGGCTTTTGACCTTTGGTTTCCGTGGAACCGATGTTGTGCAGTTTGGCAATGTCAATCCTGGTAACTATCAGGCGAAGGCTGCTCTGGCTCGTTGCGGTGGCAATACGCATATCATGCCAGCTATCGCGCAGTGGATGGAAGATCGTGACGAAGAGTTTTCACAGGATGAGGTACTTGACCGTAAGCGCGAGTTTGATCTCTGTGTACTGTGCGATGGTGCGCTCGATGATGGCGACAGCTTCACGTCCTGGGTTGACAGTGCGCCGAAAAATCACAAGGTGTTTTTCCTGTTGATTGGCGACGGCGACGACAACCGCTCTGCCCCAGGCCATTATCAGGCATTGGCGCAGCGTCATGCAGGCCAGGTATACTTCTACGATATGCGGCGCGTTACAGACCCGTCGCAGGTTGCAGACCAGATCGTGAGCGTTGTCTCGGCCTAGCAATATAGCTGGGAATAGTGTATCGTTGAAATGTGCAGGTGGGACACGTTGTAATCCAACGGAACCTGCGAAGCAGGCGGGAGCTATTGTCGCAGTCGTAGCTCCTACCTGTATTTTAGGGGATTGAAAGATGGCTATTGATATAGATTTTGAAATACCTGGGATTATCTTTACGCCGCGCACAGATGGCTGCGTGATATGTGGGAAAACAGTCAAAGATAAATGTCATGCCTGTCAGGAAAATTTTTGTGATGAGCATCTAAAATTTTTATGTATCGTGGCTGTTCTAAAAATTCAGGCAGGGGCGAGGCATACTTTTGTGCGCTATTGCCCTAAAGAATGTCGTGGCGGTGTACCTGTGTGTATCCCGTGTTGCGGGGAACATGGTCTCTTCAGACAATAGTGAACACCGTCCAGACCTGCCTTTACAGACTCCATTGACTTACTTTATAATACCTATGTGAACATTTTTTCCAATAGTAGCAGAGGTGCAAGATGGGAACTGGGTACAAGAACCCGTTGCTGCTGACTGGGCGGAAGCCAGTCACAGTTGAAAAAATTCCGAAGGGCGGTAAGGTCGCTGCCGATGTGCGTACCGACCCGACGAAGCGACCGCATAATATCTGCACGATACGCATCTATTCGCAGCGTGCGAAGGAGATGTATCAGAAGTCTCCGTACTATAGCTTAATCAGCTATCAAACGTTTGAGTTGTGCTTACTCTATCATGAGGTGAGCCATATCCTATCGCAACGCTTTGACATCTTACATCCGTTTGGCAATTTCGTCATGGACTACATTGCGAATTGCCTGGATGACCAGCATGACGAATACTGGATGATGAGCCAGTTTCCGAACACGGCCAAGTATATTCAGTTGTTATTGTCGTGTCTAAAGTGGGCTACACCAAGTTTCTTAAAAGGTAAGCAGCTAGAGATCGACCTGAATACGGTATTCTTGATGACGCGCTTCGGCGTGGTACGGCCTGGTGCCGACCCTGCCTTAGTGCGTTTTGTGTTGCCTCTTATGCTTTCGTCGATGCGCGGTCATCGTAGGAATACCATTAATGCTGGCCTCGCTATCTACGAATACCTGTACTATAAGCACGTGACGACTGGGAGCGACGATGACGAAAATACCTGGATGCAGGCAATGGCGGGAGGCGAACAAGAACAGGAAGCTCTTACTGATGAGGAAATCCAACAGATCATGCAGGGGGCGCAAGTTAACGCCTCTGGTAACTACGAAGCTCTAAAAACGGCCTTAGATGCGCAGGGCAATCCTGGGCAAGATAAACTTGCAGGTGGCATGATGGCTGGGGTAGATGGCCCGCCACCGTCGAAAGAGGAACAGAGTGAGGAATTCTATAATTGGGTGACACAGATGTATGCGTCAGTGATTATTGAACTTCGCAACCTGTTTATCCAAAGTAAGCAAAAAGTTTTTCGCAAGCTCGGCTGGGATGGCCCATTGCATCCACGTAAACGGCATCTTAAGTGGCATGATCTGGTTTCTGGTGAAGATCATCGCACGGCAGTTACGTATGCCAGGACGAAGCCCTGGATTGAGTTGGCTGTGCTGTGTGATGTGAGCGGGAGTACATCGGGTATCATGAACCTGTACGCTGCTGCTGTGGTGTGTTTCCTGGCAGCCCTTGAGGGCATCTACGATGTCAAGACCGCGCTGGTGAATTTTAATTCGTACTACGATGTGGTGATGCCAATGGGCAACCAGATATCGAAGACGCGGGTGTATCCGCAGTCTAGTGGTGGTACAGTGTTAGCCCCAGCCTTAGATGAACTGGCAAATGCTAATGGGGCAAACCAGCAACAGCCGTGGCTCTGGTTGGCGCGGGAAAAATTTATTGTGGTTATCACGGATGGTGGCATCTCTGGTTGGGCGTACGATTGTCTCCCGCGTTTGAAAAAATTCTTTGAAGATGGTTTTACCATTGTCGTTGTAGACATCACGACCTTTGACGATGAAAATAATTTGTATGGAGCCTACAATCAGATGCCTGACTGGATTATCTCAATTCGCTCGACACTTGAGAGGCTACCGATGAAACTTATGGACGCATTGGTGGGGGTAGTCGCATAATGGACGTAGACGCATTATATCATCAGTTGCGGGACGGCAAAGTATTGCACTTCTGCTCGCAGCTTACAGAAAAAGAATTTGCTGTGGGGATGATTTATGAGTACGGTCTGTGGTGGACAGCTATCTATACCATACAAAGAAGTCAGAAGCGGCCTTTAAGAAGGCGGCATGGGTGGTTGATGGAGCGGGCGCGTATTATGGAGTTGCTTGAGTGCAACAAGTACCTGTATACACATGAAGAATATATGAGGAACACATATGGAAGAGGATGAAGCATTGCAGTTGCACTGCATTGAAGATCGTGAATTATTCGTTGGCCGTATCGGTGGGGTCTATCACTATCAGCACGGAGATCGGTCAAGTTGTAAGCCGTATAATAGCTTTTGCACACCAGTTGAAGACATCCTGGGGATTATTGGTTTACACGAAAATAAGCCTGGGGTGGCTCCGAGTGCAGCACTACGGGCTGCGTATATCATGAGTTTCCCATTGCGCCTGAAATTTTTTCAGACCTGTGAAGACTCAAGTGGTGCGAACCTGCGACTGCTCTTGGAAAAAATGGTGGGCATGATGGACAATGCCTGGAATGAAAAAATTTTATGTTGGGAACTTGGCGAAGCATTTGGCGATGTCGTTTGGTTGAACCTGGGAATGATCGAACCAAAGCGGCAGTTCGTGAGTATGCGTCAGGTTCCAGACCCGTTGTATGAGTTACCGACTTTTGAAATGGAAAACTTGCGTGATGCGCGGTTATCCAGTGCGATCTACAATGTAGGCAAAACGGTAGCTGATGCGAGGAAGTTTGGCTATCGTGGTAGGAAAAGTACATAAGGGGGACAAGAACCGTGGTTGAGACTGCGACACTGGTTCGACATATTCAGCGCGATGATACGGTGCATGAATTTATACGGGCGATGGCACCGTTTGCGCTGGCGACGATTGGAAAGTATTTCGACCGTGAAAAGCTGCACAAGACCTTTGGCAAGCACATGGACTTTGAAGACTTGCAGAGTGAGGTCTTGTTTGCTTTATGTAAGGCCGATCAAGATGTTGACCTCACACGTGATAATGCGGAAGTTCATGCGTTCATGAAGACAACTATTCTTAATCATCTGCACGGGTTGTATTGGTGGCAGGTGTGGCATGAAATGGACACTGAGCCGATATACGTTGTACGGGGTGAAGACGGTGAAGAAGAGGGCGATAATACAGATGCGCAAGCCCTCATGAACGACCTGCACGCCTTGACTGAAGCGACTGTGGCGATGATGGAATTTGTGCGTTCGCTTCACAAGAGGCACCAACGTATATTAGAATTGTATATAGCGCATGATTGGGATATCTCAGAGGCAGAAGTTGCCGCAAGGTTGCATATCAATCAATCGACAGTAAGCCGCGATATAGATCGCATCCGAGAGGAAATGGTAAACTACGCTTATAGAGAGCAGATGATTGACTGGTTACAACGGTTCTATGGTCGTATGCATTTGCTGCCAGAGGAAAAAGAGAGGTTGGAGCATGACAAAGAGCTTGCTGAACACGAATAGCAGATCGCCGAATATTTTTTCGCACATCGAAAAAACGCTGGCCGATCATGGCGTAACGGAGTTCGCGTATCAGCTAGGGGTAGGGGATTTTGCTGGCAAGCGCATGGGTATGACCTTTAGTATGCGTATCCGTGGGCAAACGGTGAAGTTTCGTATGCCTGTGCGCGTATCTGAGACACAGCGAGCCATGTATAATAAGGCCAGGACGAATACACAACGCAACTATATCACGTGGGCAAGGGCATACCAGACAGCCTGGGCGACGGTTAGGGACTTAATTGATTTGCAGATGGCAATGGTTGACCTGGGATTAGCCATTGATACCGCCGAAGCCTTTGCTGCGTATATGTTAGATGAGCAGAGTGGGATGACGTTATATGAGATTATCACGCAGCGTCAGTACCAGTTACCTGAGCCAGAAATTGAATACAAAGTAGGAGAAGTCGTCACATGATTGTTATATCAGCCGAGCAGGGCGGCCTTGTAGAACTTGCGAAACAATATGAACAATACGCGACCGATGTAGTGCCAGCCCTCAAAGCTGGCATTGAGTTATGGCTACGCGAGATTGAAAATGCGTATAGGAAATCTGGTGGACTTGGTACCCGTGATGATGCGCTTGCATGGTATGAAGAGGATTTTATCCTGTGGCAACAGAGGCAGGGTGCTGAGGCCGCTACAGTGCGTGATGCGTATCGCCAGGCTGTAGCTGAGGCGGTAGCACTTGGTGATATTGTAATGGAAGATGGCGTAGAACGTCCTACGGTCAAGTCTATTGCGCGTGTCGTCTGGTTGCATCTTGCAATGCTACTCCGCCAGGCTGAAGACGCGCAGCGTGGCTTTGAAGTTGGAGAGCGCGTATCTGTGCAAGCTGTGCTGACCATTGGTGCTGCATTGGTGCGTGATATCAATGAACGGCAGGGCATAACATTATAATGAGTACGGGGCTATTGAATGCGATCAGGCCGATTGTCCTTGCCACTATGCGTACGGATATCATGAGGTCACACTACACGCTGTAGCAGACCTAGCGACTGATATGTACTGTGTTGATGGCGGGGCGAATGCCCCGTTACCTCAGAAGCGGCCTAAGCGTGGGAAATGGAGACAGAATAAGCCGTTGAGTAAGCAATTATATCGTAGTCGTCAGTATTGGAGTCATCATATTATACCTGAGTCGGGCCATAAGATTAGCACCAAAGATAACCCGCATAGAGATAGGGGGTAAGTTATGAGTAGTGAGGCAACGTTTACCTCGCCACTCCTGAAACAGATGGAGCGCGAGACGTTAGAACAGTTAGAAAAAGACATGGTTCAGGAGCTTCAGCAGATCACCGAGGAGGCGCATCGGCATTCGTTTTATGAAGGTGCTGAATACATCATGGAGTGCTTGCGTGAAGCTGGGATGGACTCCGAAGATACAGCCATGCGTAAGGTTGAGCGTTTCATGGGCAAGCAATTGGCGTTGTGGGTAGAGGGCAAGTATACATTCAATGCACCGCCCCCGATATTCAGGTAAACCTATTCT